>Ga0247765_1000010_pt1 | contig 139390 bp, 154 predicted proteins | sample UWRJL106311C6_FD_179949 | JGI IMG/M metagenome (GOLD analysis project Ga0247765, IMG submission 179949) | Plant litter microbial communities from Arlington Agricultural Research Station in Wisconsin, United States - UWRJ-L106-311C-6 | ecosystem: Environmental > Terrestrial > Plant litter >... | reverse complement strand
TTTAAACAAGGTCCCCCCCCCCACCAAAAAAAAAAAAAAAAAAAACACCAGCGCTGTCAGGTTCCCCTATGTACTGGGGCAAGGTGGAGCCCCAGCAGTAATCGTAGCGTGTTTTTGTGAATTCTAATCGAAACCAACTGATTCCTGTCCTGAAATCCTCCGCCCTCTGCCCGCAACTCGCTGGACAGGATAGTATAGATGAACAAGAGTAAAAACCTTGTAATTATATATTGTTGACAGGCCCTTCCCTCTATAGGGCGCTCAGATCCAGTGGAACACTGCTCTTCAAGCCAGCACGGTATCGTCTGGGCCCCCCAATGAAATCCCGGGGCTTTGGGAACTTGTCTTCGCCAATAAACTTCCACCTAGTATCCTGCACAATGTAGTGGCCACCACCCGACGCCGTTGACGCATTGGGGAGATCCCTAGTAGGACTCGGTATTTTGGCACCTCCGCCGTTTGGTGCCAATGTGAAGCTGCTTGGGTCGAGTAGTGCCTGGCGTATAGAGTGTGATCGTGCCGTACGAGCCGAAGCGTTTGATGCCGTATGAGATAGAGCAGGGGGTGGGACTGGAGCAGAGGACGGTGGAGGCGGTGGTGGTGGTGCTGGCGCTGAGTGGGGTGGGCTTGGGGCTGAGGCTCGGGGAAGATGGACCGGAGGGGGTGGTGGAGGAGGTGGCGCCGTTGTCGGGGACGGACCGCCGCTGGAGGCACGAAGAGCAGCAGCTTGCATCGCGATGCTGTGGGAGATGCTGTTTGTGGAGGCAGATGGTGGAGGCAGCGGGGGGGGTTGCGAGTACATAGGAGCGGGCAGTGGCCTCGGGGGGGCAGATGGGGGAGGCACTGAAGGTGCCGACATGGATGGAGGCGGAGGGGGTGCGCTAGGGACCGGGGGCGGAGCCGAGTAGGCCGTCGACGACGGTTTACGAGAGCCCGGAGGTGGCGGCGGTTTCTTGCCTATGGGAGGAGGCGGTCCTTTCATTGAGGCTGAGGAGAGTGGCCTTGGCGCATCAGATGCTCCGGTCTTCCTCAAGTTTGCGATCGACGGGTGGAAAGAGGGTGTGCTCGGCGCAGATGGGCGTCCGGGGATGACCGGGGCCGTACCGACGGGCGGCTTGGGGGCCGACATAGATGGTGGTTTCGGTGCCGACCTCAACGAGGATTCTGGATCTGATAGATATGAAGCGTCGCGGTTTGCTGGCTCGAGTCAGCATGTGCGGGCAGACATGACAGAGAGCCCTCTTACCACCAGTGTCCACGCCCGCTCCGGTTTTCCTTAGCTTGGGCATTCCGCCAGCAAAGAGTCCACCAAGCTGGGGTGCTGTGTCCATGCTCGACGTCGCGGGCTGCTGCCGGTCGCTCTGGTCACTATTGCTTCTAGCACGCAGACCCGGCGCGGGAGGCGCAAGACTGCTCGGAACCTTGGGCAAACCCGGGACAGGAGGTGCGCCCCCAAGCGGGGAAGGCACCGGACCGCCCGATCCTTTCCCTAGAGCCGGCGCGGATCGGTCATTGGTAACGGCTTTCTTCAGCGCCCTTCCCTTGCTGATATCTGAGAGCAGCGCCCCCTAGGTTCGTCAGCAGGCGTTACAACCATGGATCGTGAGGCTGAACCCACTCTACCGGGAGCCCCGGCCGGCGGTCGTGAGGGCATTGCTCCGGGGGCACCTCCTGGGGGGGGTGGAGGAGGTGGGGGAGGTCCCCCAAAGCCCGGCGGCGGCGGCGGCGGCGGAGGTGGAGGGGGTGGCATCGCAAAGTTAGTTGTCGAAGATTAAAAATGTGGACGGTGGAAAGCGGCACGAGAGTGGTTGTACTCGTTGGTTTCGTGGGGAGCAAGGCTGTCGACCAGTCGTGTGCGCCGAGATGACCGATCTCTTGATCTCGTATGAAGGACAAGTGTCTCAGTTGTGAGGGAAGATCGATGTCAGGAGAAGTCACTGTGTTGTTGAAGTTGGACTTGGGAAACGTGCGAAACAATGCCGCGCTAAATGGAACCGCTGGAGCTCAGATTCAGAGGCCGCGCGGAGCTGCGTCACTCGGCCCAAAGATGGCTCAGCCTGCCAAGGATGGGTGAATGTGGGGAACCGCAAGTCGCCCAGTGGCTCTTGAATCGGTGAAATAACTACAGCCTAACAACCCCTGAAAGCTTGCTAGTGTGGGACTTGGCCGTTTGCAAGAATGGCAAAGCACACCAAGATGAGATATTTATTCCTCACTTGTAGCCTCAGCCTTTCATGCTGAAGCCTAGTTATAAGTAGAGGGATTCTCTCAGTATTACATCTTGCGAGGTCACGAAACGAAAGTCCCTCTGTTCAATTGGATGGACCTTGGTGTTCTCAAGAGTACTGCATGGGAACCAACTCGGAATGTCCCATACTAACAACATTTCAGGGCCTTTACTAGAAATGTCGGGCTCCACAAGTAGAAGATGTTCTGCGTTTTTCTGTCATTTGTACCATAGATCCCCCGATAGAATATAAGTGCACTCCTGGAAACCGACCCACGTGGGCCGTTTGTTGCAACGGAGCTCTGTTCCAGATGTCTCTTGTGGTTCAAGGTTGGCGCATGCAGCAGTAGCCAACCAGATCCAGTCTCGGCGGTTAGGCGGATATTTTACTGGGTTCCCTCGCGTGGACAGAAGGGAGAAACCAGGGGCGCGCCCAGACCCGCGACTTCCAGGCTGGATGCAAATGCAACGGTCTGCACCCATCCCCTTGCTGGTCAGCTTCTTTGAACTGCAGAACACCCTTTTTTTTTTCTCGCGTTGCGCATTTCCCACCCTCCCGGACCTGTATCTGGCGCCGTCCGAATCCCCGCCGCGTCAGGGTCTGGTCAGTGCTGCGAGCTTCGTGTTGAATTGCTTTTCTGGGATTTTGCTTTCCCACCGCCTTCACTCGACGCTTCACTGCCACACACGATCATCCGTTCGGCCGCTGGCAACGCATCCTGCCCGCGTCCAGATCACAATGCGTCATCCGTCCACAATCGGCTCGGGGCCACGGCTTTGCCAGGTCTGTGAGTTTGCCTCCAGTCGCCAACCTGTGCGCTTCGCCAAGCGACCCTTCGTCGCACTGCAGTCCGGCGAACGCCCGGCCAAGCCTTGCCAGGTCAGCGCTGGCCAGCCCATCTCTGCCCGCCTGTTCACCTCTTCAGCTCAATGTTTGAAGGTGAAACGGACACAAGCTGCACCTCCCGCGCAGTCTCGAGAGACGTCCCAGCCGAGATTTGCCCGGGCTGCCAGGTCATCGGACAGCCAGAAGGAGGATGTCCGCCATCCACAGCAGCCCGGGACCGTTGATTTAGCGGAGCTCGCTGCCGTTGTTGATCGTGTCACCAAAGCCTTTCTCGCTCAACCGGGCATTCCGTCCGAGGCAATGACGCTTGCCGCCCTTCAGGCATGTGGGAAAATTAACCTGAACATCCTACCAGATGTTCAAGAGAAGTCATCTGAAGCCCCCGAGTCGTCACACCTACTGCATCTTGATCCTATTGGTGGCGCCACTAAGCTGCCGGAACCTACCAACACGCCTTCCCTGCGGTTGCGGGATGTGGTTGACAAGGTCTCCGACACCGCTTACACCATCGTCACCCATCCCCCAGTTGTCATCACCCCACAAGTGCTCCAATTGTACGTCCGCCTGCAGGCCAAACTTGGGAAGCCAGAAAGTCTACCACAGGTGTTGGAGCTATACGCCACGAAGCCAATGCCTCGTCTGGTGTCTGGCTCCATCGAGTATTCCGAGCAGAACGCTGACAAGCTCAACAACGCCGTTGACTCTGCTATTGTTGAAACAGCACTGGACGCTGCCATCGAGGCCAGGAACTTGGATGTCGCTGTGGGAGTGGTGGAGAGTACCTATGCCACCAAAGCTTCTCGACGCCTGAGACTCCTGAGCAAGGCACTACTCCCGGGGACCCTGTTGGCTGCTACCCCAGTTTCCGTCTACCTCATAGCTTCCAGGCTTTCTCTCATACAGAACAGCATGGACCCGACAACAGCGACAAACGTGGCCTTTGCGGCCATCCTCGCCTACGTCGGATTTACCGGCACAATCGGCGCAGTTGCCATCAGCACGGCCAACGATCAGATGAAGCGCGTGACTTGGGCACCAGGAGTCCCGCTCAGAACCCGATGGCTGCGGGAGAACGAGCGGGCCGCATATGACAAGATTGCGTGTGGGTTTGGCTTCTCAGAGCAGCGCCGCCACGGAGAGGAGGAAGGCGAGGAGTTCCAGCTGCTCCGGGAATTTATATTAAGAAGGGGAATGATTCTTGATGCAGTGGAACTCATGCCTGGCATGACCTAGATTGCCGCCTTGAGGAGGGGGTGCCGACCTGTGAGTGTACGGAGTAGGATACTAAGGATCATTGGGCGTGCGTTGCTTTTGGGGACTAGAGGGAAGCGAACTTGGCGCCGGTTACGGGAATGTTTCTGTACATCAGCTTTCGGGCCCGGGGCTCTTGACCGCTACGCTTGCCCAGGAGATCGACGGGGGTATGCTCTGCCGCAAGCCGCTGGATGCTGCCAAGCGATCGAGCAGATACCATTAACGCGCCGAGGAATGGAATCCAAGTCCCAAGACTTTCGGCCTCCACCGTGTGCGAGCTTCTTTCTGCGGCTTTCCATGTTGGCTCCCTTTGTCATGGCCGGGATGACCAGGCAATTTAGTCCAAAGACCCAAGTTGGGTTTCACATCAGCCCCCCACCAGAGGGGTTAACTTCAGTATGCTCACTACACTAGGCTTCGGCCGAGCATTGACTACGGTGAAGCTAAGGGAGGCTCGGCGCGACTCATATCCCCCCAAGCTTTTTTCTGTACGCCGGTGGTCCTGGCTCCCGGTTGAAGTATACTTGTTTGTTGCCTCCGTCTGCACAGTACCAGTTTGCACACCCCATCGGCTTGTCCCTGGTATTTATCATCAAGCGCACCCCTTTCATCGTCACCGTCCCAGCCACGACTCAAGCGTCAACGCTCCTCGTCCCAAGGTACCTGGAGAATCGCACAATCGTTAGCTTCGTTACCATCTCCTGGTCCCCTAATTCCCGACTCTCTTTTCTTATTTGGCCTCTTCTACTCTCTCCTTCAGCCTGCACTAGCAAGGCCCAGCCATGGCTGGCGGCTTCGATGTCATCAACCCCGAGCAATGTGCTCACTATGCCGCCTTCGCTTCGCACTTGAGTAGGAAGCCCTTCGATATAATCTACTGGCTCCTGTTCGGTTTGGTTATCATCATGTTGTTCCTGGCCTCGTGGAAATACAGCCGGTCGGTTTCTCCCCACACGTTAGCCATCCCTCGTCGCTGACCTGACTCAGGGACCATGAAACGACCAAGGACATTGAACCCGGCACACACGAATACAAGAGGCAGATGATGAAATGTCTCTTCGCTTGCCTTGCTTGCTTGGCTGTCTCGGTTGTTGCCATTGTCATGGAAGTCTATGCACTTCTTGCCTTACAATTCTGCGACGGGGAGGATCTCATGTCTTTGTACTGGTCTACGTGGACCATGCTACAGCTTGGGTCTCTCGTCGCCATTGCGGGTATCATCCTCGCTGTCTTTAACAACATCCGGGGAAACAAGAACCCGTAAGTTACACCATGGGTTGCCGTCTTATGAAGCTCGATTGACAAAGTTTCGACTAGCCCTTGGGCATTGGCTCTCGGTACGCCGGTCCTCGTTGTTGCGGGAATCGGGCACGCTGTGCAGTTCTCGATGCGCAAAAGGGTCGAAAGGGTTCGAGGGCGGAGCAGCGGCCGCCGGGACGTCTCGATCAGCAGTAGCATGAACCGCCTAGAGGGTGTCCTGACCATGAGTAGAGAGTAAGTTCTCCCGGGCCTGTTTTTTGAGGTCGTAATTTAACCCGGCGTGAAGAGATACGCTCCGGATGGATGACAGCGAGAAGGAAGACGTTGAATACAAGGAGGCCAAGCTGGTTGGGTTTACTCCAAACGGTGGCGCAATAATACAGTTTAGTGAGGAGCCGGGTACTTTCCGGCCTGAGCACGGCAGCATCCTCGGCCGAGGGGACAACAACCAAGTCGTTGTGGCATTTCACAAATCCATGACGACCCTCGTACCTGACGGCGTCTTCTTGGCAACCCCAACTCCTGGACCAAGTGCCCTGAGCACCCCTAACCCGACCATCAGGATATCGACTCCAAGCGGGGCGCGTGACGGCTCGCCTGTTTGAGACCAAGACGTGTCATAGTTCCTTACCTAGTTGCGGCGTTTTGTTTTTGACTTTCTATTCAGGGGCTGCTTTGAAATGTCAGGATGCATGGCACGGCACGGCACGGCACGGCACAATACAGCATGGAGCATTGCCCACCCCCGATAGGGGACGGATATTTACATGAGATATGGCGAGCAGCGTATGGAGTTTTTTTGCTTTCATTACGCAGGGCCAGGTTTTCATCTTTCATTCCCTCCTTTTGTTGCACTCTCTACGATTACAGAAACGCGATCATGAGTCACGACGGCATGAGCCACTACAGCATAAGCCACTAGGGCGACTATTCATTCCCTCATTTGTTGGGGTTGGCTTGCAATTTACAATGCAGGTTTGGAAACGTCAGAATTTCGATACTCTCCGGGAGATGGCAGGGAGACGCCAGGGCGAAACAGAAGCGGACAGATTAGGTAGCAAGAAAAAACAGAACATGTTCCACAACCAAACCAAGCACAAAATTTCAAACCTACACAATACTATCTTCACTTGCACGCGTGTCGAACACACCCACCCAAACCCACACTACATAGCTCTAGACTCGGCATTTTTTTGAGCCTCGCACTAGATTGATGACCCTAGTCCAAGTAAATAAACCCAATCCCAGCGCCAATAGCGATCACAAGGCATACCAAGCCGGCAGCGTGGCACACTAAATTGCATACAAGCAGCGGAGGATCGACGGTCACGCAAAGTGCCCAGTCTGGGCTCCGCTTGTTATTTCCCTCCCTTTTTATATTCCCCACGTTACACCCACTTTTGCCTGCATAGCGTAGATGAGTATGTACCTTGATGAGAGTTCGGTGGGGAGGGCATGTGACCTATGTCGTGGGTTCAGGCGTATCGTGTATCCACTTCATTAACTTGGGTATCTTGCCTGCCAACCTCCGCGTGAGATTTCTTAGTTGAGAATGAGAGAGAGAGAAAAAGAGAGAGAGGACGCAAGAAAAGGGGAAAAAACTGGCTGAAGGCGATATACACACTGCACGACCAGACCTCGCAAGCTAAGAGAAAAAGAAACCCGAACCAAACATCCCAATCACTCCGCTGAAAAAAAAAAAGCAAACACTTCTTCATTGTAGGGCCCTGCCCCTTTCCTCGGCGCTCCCTTTCCCCCTCCCCCTTTCCCGACCCGGGCGGGTCTAAAACTCGCTCACTTGGCAGTGTTTGTCTTCTTCTTGGCCCTGCTGGGGCCTCGATACGTACAGGCGTGAGTGGGACAGTCCTCCGTGTTTATCCTGTCTTGTCTATCGGTTGGTCGTTCTATCAGTCCGTAGGTTTGCGTGCGCATGTGTGATCGGGAAATATGTTGCACAGTATTGCAACAGTATGGGTGCGGAGTACATACGTACCTACCTAGGTGGGTACGTGCATGCCCGGGAGACCTAGGTTGACCTAGGTTGTGGAAGAGACATCTTCACCAAAGGAGTAGAACTGGAGACAGGTGTGAAGAAGAGGGAGCAAAAGCTTTACAGATATTATATACCTCTGGGCTAGCACAGATAAACTACATGACAACCAAAACACATGATTTCACAAGGATCGCAAATCCACAGCGTTGAGTAGGGCTGGTGCAAGAATGGTTCGATCCTGACATGACAATGGTGACCTAGGGGCTAGAACAGTTTGTCTTTCTCCCCAGCATGGGACATCTGGAAATGGGCAAATACCACATGGGCATTCCATCTCATCTGGCATTCATTCATTGGTCATTGGCCTTGCGGCCGAATCGCGATCTTACGTGTCAGCCAAGAAAATGCCCAGTAGAGCGGATGCAAGGCTGGATGCATATTTCGGCATTTCTTTCACTCGCCCATTTTCGCACACTCAGACACAAGATACGGGGTCAACGGAGGTCGAGCTTTCCCCTCCCGTCTTTTCTTTTTCGGATTCTATCTTCCCCCATCCCCACCTTAAAACGACCCACGCCGTGTTGAATGACTGAACCAAGTCGGTCGAGCGTCACCCCGAAGCGCCTGTCAAACTAGATACGGCAAGGGGCTAAAGATTGGCTGCCAGCCTTCCGTGGGCCACAGCTTAGGAGACATTCTCGGCGAAGGGAAAGTGGAAGCGGGAAAAAACAAGGGGTAAACAAGCAATGTTTTCGATGACGTCCCCTCAGCTTCCTCCCTCCTTACTGCACGCGTCCGGCTCGACCAACCTGGAGAATCTCTCCCGTCAGCCTATCATCGCTGCGGAGTACCGGCCAAGAGCTGCCGTCTATTTTAACCAGCGTCACCTCGAGCTTAGTGCTAAGGATCTTAAAGCTTGACCTTTCTGTATCGATGGGTCCGAACAGAGGCACTTCAGACCTATACCGCTTAGGAACAGGGGCGTCTGTAGTCGGCAGATCGAGAACCAGTTTCTGCGACTGGAATTCCACCTTGGCTGCCCCCTTATCGATCTTCTTCAAGAAAAACGATGCGATTACCGACATGGGTGTCTGGTAGAAATCGTACCTGTGGGTCCGTCACTGCGTCAGTTCGGGCTCCAACTGTAGAGTATCTCGGTAGACAAAAAAGAACAGCTTGACCACAACAGCCCGGCCATCAGGGTTCCCCCTAACGTTCCGCCGACACAGCCTGCCTTGGCTGCTTGGCTGCGAAATGTATCAAGTCGTGTCGTTCGATCCGTTGTCTCAAGAGCGCACGAAGTAGCTCAACTCACCTGACCGTCTCCAGTAGCTCCTCGCCTCCACCATTCTCACTCTGCGCCGCGGCGGCTGCGTCCCTTTTCCCACTTCCCACAAACAAATGCCGATTCTTGGTTTTGCACCCCTCGATCTTCATGAACTGGTCAAATTCCAGTACACGCCGCTTACAGCATGTGTAGCCCTTGCTGCCCTCGTGGAAGAGTGGAGCCCCGGGGTGGTGCACACACTCCTCCCCTTCTCGGCTGGAGTTCTTCTTGAAGCTTGCCTCACAGCCCCTTCGCCTGCACACGCGGCCATCGGGAATCTCGATGCCCTCCTCGTCATCTTCTGACTCGGGCGGGGGCGGTGGCGGGGTGGGCGCGCTCTGGGGAGCGCCAATGGGTGCTCGGGGCGGGGGAGCGGGTAGGTTGCCCGACGCGACGTCGAGCACAGATGGGTCTCCCTCTTTCTTTTCAATCTTGGGCGGCAAGTCCGTGGTGCTATGCTTGCCTTCGGTGCATGGCTCTATGCTCATGAATTCTTCAAACGTGAGGACGCGGGGTTTGCAGCATTTCCATCCTAAAGGGGCGGGGTCTCGCATAAGCATATCGTCTGGCTGGAGTGACGAGCGGGACGATAACATCATACCTTTCTGACCCTCGTGAAAAATCGGGGGCCCGGGGTGGTAGCGGCAAACCTCATCGGAGTCTGTGTATTCCTTGTTGCAGCCCTGATGCACGCACTTTTGAGCCATGTTTAGTTAGCTGGAAACCCCCCAGTTGGGCTTTGGTGGGGTCGTAAATTGGCGATTGGAGATAGAGTTCGGTAACTTCTGGGGATATTGTGAAACATTCAAACGTTGAAGACCGATGCAAGTGTTTACTGACGTTGAAGAGGGGGAAGGCGGGGTGAACCGACAGTTGGCGTTGAAATAAACTGGCGAGCCGGGTTTGTGGAAGCTTCTTTCGAGATCCATCTGGGGGGCAGAGCTGCGATTCCAGGCTGACCGAAGGTGGGGGTGGGGTAACTGAGCCCAGGGGCCGCTTGGGCTCCTGGCACGCGCCTCTGGCGCAGTCACGTACCTAACGCCCAAGGATCATCTCGCTATGACTAACATTTTTCTCGGTAAAGCGGCCACACATGTTTCCTATCCAACAATCTTTGAAGCTTGATTGAGCCGCCGACACACCTTGTTTCGACATCTCTTGTTCAAAGATGTATGGTACTGGTCGACTTTTACAGTCGCTCAGGATAACCCTCTTTACACGCCAATCATGCTCGCTCTGTAGCAAGGCAAAGACGGAGCTGTCCCAGGTCTGGGAAAAGCGGCCGTTTATTTTCGAGGAGGTGGACGTTATCAAGCCCGAATTCCAATCATGGCGGAACTTGTATGAGTTCGATGTCCCTGTGGTGAGTATGGTCCATTTCTTGTCTTTGGTCTTCCAAACGCGCTGACAGACCGGGTAGATCCACATCAGCAAGCACCCGAGCCCTAGGGAGGATCCCGAGCTCTCGTCAAAGGCTGTCAAGCTCATGCACAGGTTCACGGCGGAGCAGGTGAAGGCCAAAATGAACGAGGTCGAGTTTGCAACCAGCAAGCATACACAATAACTCCCGACATTGTGCAACCCCCTCAAGATTCAAACAGCGATAATGACGTCATGGTGTGGGTATGCTGGACGGTGGGCACCCATTTCAAAGACTGACTGATAGTTATTAGACTCGCGCTATCCACATCCACCTTCAATATGAGGCCGTCTTGTTGAGCTGCATCTTGCCCTGGGCAATGGCGAGTGATTCGGCTGCGACACCGGCCAGCGCTGTGAAATCGGTTGCAACACTGATCATATGGAAGCCTGCGTCGGCATACTGCTTCGCCTGCTCCCCACTCGTGCAATAGATTCCACACTTCTTTCCCGCCGTGACGGCGGCCCGCAAGATCCTGGAGATAGCCTCGTTGAGCTCAGGATCGATCTTGCCATCAAGGATTGGGTGGCCAATGTTGTTGCCAAGGTCGAAGGGACCAATGAAGACGACGTCAACCAACGGTACTATTTCTTCAACCGAATGGAGTGCCTCTCCTGTTTCTATCTGTACCATTGTCAGGAGGCTCTCGTTGGCCTGCTGCAGATACTCTGTAAAGGTCGGCATGGGCTGGAAATTCTGCAGCGCCACAGGCGATCCGAATCCCCGTCGGCCCAGGGGTGGAAACTTTGACGCAGCAACCACATTTTTGACCTCCTCTACCGTCTTGATCAACGGAACCAATATCTAGACACCTGTCAGCGGCCTACCCATGTCTCCCAAGAAACGGAAGGTCCCAGTTACCCCATGTGCACCACTGTCGAGAGCGCCTACAAAGCCTGGTCAGCAACTGCCGACGACCTGGCGGAATTTGCTCACGTTTCACCATCCACGGTTGGAGATCGGGTATCCGCACGATGGGGGAAACGCCGAGAGCAGCAATTGCGGGGACACATTCGTGCATGGCCGAGTCTGAGAAGCATCATCTGAGCCAACCTGGACACTATCTGGCGAGGAGGCTGCCGCCGTCGGTGAAATTTTACGGCCACGGGGCTTTTCCTACCGTCAATATTTCCGTGCTCGCAATCCACCATGACCCAATCTACGCCTGCCCTGGCGAGTATTCTGGAAATGTTGGTCCCTGGAAGCATTTGCCAAAAACCCATTGCCGGGCGATTGGCCTCGAGGAGGACCTGTGCGAGGCGGTTAGACTTTAGCATCTTGCCTCCTGTGTTGGTCGTGACTAGAGTGTGAATGTGGCTAATGTGGCAGCGGGGCGGGTGGTGGTGAAGACGGCCAGCAGTTGCATATCTTGTTGCGAATTTTGAGACAAGTCTCACAGCTGGATGAACCATGTCGGAGAACCGCTCAGCCCTCCCGAAGTCGAGAGCCAATGTTGATGCCGGAAAGAGTGCCAGTGCTGAATGCTGAATGCTGAAAGAGCGGTCTCAGCGGGAAGTAAGGATGACCCCCACCGACCAGGGGCAGGCCCCCGCCTGCGATTTCTGGTTGGGGAGATTTTGCGGGGGGGCTCCTTGGCGGGATGTGCCGCGCAGCATTAGGTCGGTACTTTTGTCAACAAGACTGCTCTATTCGTAGCTGGCAAGGATACAATCAAAGCCCTTGGCCTTCCCGTCTTTGGTACAAATACGCCGATGAAATAGCTCTCGGCGATCCGAGACACCTCGCACTGCAGTTTGGCCCCGTGCTCCTTTGTACCTCCCACTAGGAACACAGTGGCCAGCCTGATGCTTCCGATTTGGTTGGTCGGTCCTGCTCTTCCGTCAACGCAAATTATGAGAAGGCGGAGCGGCGAAAGTCATCGGCGTTACAACGGCGGGATTTCACAAACGCCAGTAGGTGTTCCCTTGGCCAAGTTACCGGCTCCGCCCTGTGGTCGCTATTTCCCGCAAGATATTAAGAGGGTGCACATCTCGGCTGCTTCCGCTGGTGGCGTTTCTTTACGCGGCACGCCAGATTAGCCTGGCCCGATACCATATGCCCCCCTTGATGGTTTCAACTCAGCTTGGTCAGTCGCTCAACGAACATACGCCTCGCCTCCCAAGACCAAATTTAACCATCAGCACAACCTAGAGTCAGCAGGCCGTTGTCAACTTGACGAGCCAAGCCACCAAGCAGCATGCGCGGTTCTGCCCCGTCCAACATGCCTCGACTTGTCGGGTGTCGGGGCTGAAGCGGCCGCTATCGTCGACGGCCAACTGTGTTTCCCGATTTCGAGCTAACACATTTCAACGAAGGCCCTCAGGCTAACAGAATGGGGCCTTCCTTACAGCGTCACCCCTCACCACGTGCGGCAAGGACACACTCTCGCTGGCTAGATATATTGTCTGCTGGGGACGACAAGACCGACAAAGTGAGGCCCTGCATCTCTGGCATTTGTCTGTGCGACTACAAATCTCGGGTTTTGCAAAGCATTGAGTTCATGCCGGTTCGTCTTTGAGGTTGGGCTAGGATTGCACAGTCCTGCTGTAGTGTTGGCTTTACATCCTCTGGGATTCCAAGAAGTGCCGGCCGGAAGGGATTGGCGTTTGGTTATTCGATGCCGTTTCTTCGGCGTAGGGACAGCAGCTTCCGTCTTGCACTGCTGCTGATGGCAGGGGGCTGTTCCGCCATCGCCCTTCGGAGCGTCTTCTAACGTAGACATGGCGGAATGAGTCCCGTTGTCGTTGGCGCAGTCCTTGGCGATTTTACAAGGCTTGTACCCCGATGTAATGTCCTTGGAACTCTCTTGCACTTTATTTTTCCCGGCTTTGCTTCGCAGGCTGAAATTCTCGTCAAGAGTATGCGGTTAGCCTACAGTGTGTATCCAATTCCTCTGCAAAAACTAGCACAGGGCACAGACTGGCCCCCCTGCCCAACATGCTCCAGACTCTAGCAATACACACTATACTGATTCAAGCACAGGCTGTTGTATTCATTATTATAGCCCAGAGTGCTATGGTTCAGGAATCCTAAACACCCTTTTTCGGCCTGAGTCTTTTTGTTTTGTTTGACATATCGACGTATCTGTAGGGTCTGGGGAGAGCTTTGTATAAGTGGTATTGGTGTCGGGCAGCTGACAGCCACAACAGCCCCTGATAAGCAAAGAAAAACACAGACAAGAACAAATCACCAAATTTCTAATAATCGCACTCCTACCAGATGCCTCTAAACACAATTGTGATGTTCCCCACTGTTCAAAAGGTGAACCACACCTAGTCCCCCCTACATGCATAACCCCGTTTTTAGAACAACGCGCATCGCTGCGTGTAACCCCACACACGCTCACGGCCAAGCATCATCGGAACTAAACATCATCGGAACCAAACATCCCAGATTCGATTTCGAGCTCCAGATGCCCGCCGACCAGCTTCAGCATACCTCGAGAACAAGCGGGTTCTTGTAACGACAAAATACAAAGTTCCCACGAGTTCAAATTCAAGAGCCCCTAGTAAAATCGTCTGCAAAACCCCCAACCCCTGGGCTGTCGCAATCAAGCCCAAACTTAACTTCGCCTTGCAAAAACCCGCGGAGCGGCAACACTTAGTCCAGGCCCGCCCCATTCCTCACGAGGAGGCAAACAAGTCTGGCCGGGTAGGGTTGGGTTACAAAAATGTCGTTAAATAGCTACGTGAATAGTGATTTAACCCGTCCTTCTGTTTCCCCTCCAGGGTGGATTGATGAACTGACACTGAACCTGAATGCAGAAAAAGTTTGCATCATCACTACTGACGGACGGACATTAGTGGGCACGCTTGCGGCATTTGATAACACGACGAATTTGGTACTTTGCCCCTTCCCCCCATTTTTTGAAACCACGGTCTCAACAAAAGAAGGGTTGCTTACGGACGGTAACAGGTTCTCAGCGGCACGACGGAACGAGTCATTCGGAGCGTTGAGGACGACGAGCCATCGGCAGAGATCTCACACGGCTTGTATATTGTGCGGGGAGAGAATGTGTGCATGGTTGGACTGGTGGACGAGGGGCTGGATGCGAGCATCAACTGGACAGAGGTGAAGGGTGCACCTATCGGAACGACCAAGCATTGAGAGAGTTTGATCTGCATACATATGTGGGATATGGATGGGATGCTGAGGGATTCCCTTAGCTTGAGCGAATAACTACGCCGTCCGGTTACTGACAGTTGGTGAATAAGTCACTCGGGATGACATGGCATGGCATGGATGAGCAAAACTTGGTATCATCACATGGGTGCGGTGGGCCCTCTGATTCTAATGGTATGCTACTGCTTGCAATCCATCTGGCGCTGCTCAGAAGTTTTTGCTGACACAGACAAGAGATTGGGCTGCTCCCATTTACGCGGAGCTACGGGATCTGAGAGGAATTCAGAATACAAACGAGGTGATATCAGAACCTCCTACTGTTTATTCGAAGATCCTCTGGATCAAAAGATCCGAGAAAAGATCGAACCCAGGAGATTCGAGAATTCTGTTGATCCTGTTCCCCTTCTTCACACTGAGCCAGCCCATGGTATCCCCAGGGACTTCGTCAAGCGTGAGGGCATCCATGGAGTCACTTGGATGTGTCTCAAGCCTCGTATCCTTCTCAGCGGGCTTCGCTCTGATGCGTCGATCAACAACGTGCATTCCCCTAGTCCACTGCCCGCACGTTTCGATTCTGATGTCCTCAGGCTTGGATACAGCCTTCCAGGCTGGATTGTCTTGCGACAGCATATACCAGATGCAAAGTGGGTCGTGTAACGATAGGCCAGGTTCGCTCCCATCTCCCAGCATGGAGTCGATCTTGTTGAAGGTACCCATCATGAAGGTGTCGGTCCACTGCGCCAGGGGGCTGCCTGCCTCCTTCAGGGGTTTTATCTTCTCCGCAAAGTAGTTTTTCCTCAACTCGTGTGGCGTCGTAAGGTCGAGTGGAAACAATGTCAGCTTGAGCGGCCGAGAGAGCTTGGTGGGGTAGGGCGGAAGGAAAGATTTGCCGTGAATCACTGGGGGCATCGTTGATGTGGGAGTGGGTGAGGTCAGTGCGAAGACACGAGCAGCAGCCACTGCATCAGCATAGCAGTTGAACTCGGCGCATGGAGTGATATTGCCCTCAAGCGCCACCGCTCCGCCCATCACAACGAGCTCCTTGGCGCGCAAGAAAGTCTCAGGGTCCTCGGCCGCAGCAAGCGCCACGTTTGTCAGGGGGCCAATTGCCACAATGGAGATGGTATCCTCGGGTTCCTCTTTAAGGATGCGGAGGATTTCCTTGTGGGCAAGTTTTTTGCTCGGTATGAAAAAGTGTGAATACGAGGGCGGTTCAGCAGAGCTGGCTGACACATCTCCGTTGTCGCTGAACAGCGATCTCCAAGTGTCGGCAGGGGAAAGGTTGGGGTGCTGCAGTTGTCAGAAACCCACACATGATGGATACAACTGCTGCTTACCACCTCATGCACACCATGCAGTCCGTCAGCGCCGTCTATATCAGTCAGTTGTCATAGTCCGGCATTTCAGCAGGATGACTTGGTCTCACGAAAATGGTCTGCCATTAACAGTTCATCCTCAAGAGGATGTTCGGCCCCAACAGCAACGATGGGCTTGAAGGTACGCAGAGCCCCGTAGGTTTTTTTGCCGGTGGACTCTCGCCAGGCCATTTCTTTCTCCAAGACGTGGAACAAGGCAACAACGTTTCGGAGGCAGCTGGAGATGTATCAGCATGAGGCGTAGGATGCGAAACATTTCGACGTGCCTCTGAATCTCAACGTTTCCGTAGGTCACAGAGATCATGACCACCTCCAACTCATCGGGTGATGCACTGAGTGCCAAAAGTAGAGCCAGGACATCGTCGACACCTAGTGTCAAGGTTAACCAGCAACGCTCTGGGTTAGAATGGAATTTGATAGTCATACCAGGATCTGTGTCAATGATAATGCGATTTTTGGGCGCCATGGTTGCGGGGTTATTCTGGACTGAAACTAGGTAAAATTTGGGGAGCACAGAGTGTTTTGGACGATGAGCTTTGTGTCTTTTGGAGGTGTGCCTAAACCGTTGTTGCCAACCCCTCTCACCCAAGTTGCTGTTGTGGCCGATCCGCCCCTCCTAGCCGAAGCCCCAAAGCTTGATGGGCATAGCAAAGATAAGGCCGGTGGTGTCTGGCCGCTTCCACCCGGTTCCGGTGGGTCGCTCGTGGCTTTGACGCGGTAATTCTCATTACACCAAAGTCCACCCCTGAAGGATTGTTCACGTGGTACCTGCGGACGTGAGGACCCCTCCAAATAACTTTAAATACATACGAAGTAGTCTAAGTGTCAAATTATCAGGGCGTTTGTAAAGAGCTCGATATGGAAGCTCAATGGCTGCTATAAGAAAATTCTAGGGTTTAACGTAAAACTGTAGTGGTCCTAATTTGAATCCAATGCTTAGATATTATGTTTAACGCATTGAATAATGGCTCCCCAGCTGTTGAGATACACTTATCAAGTCCATTGTTAACAATCTTTCAGGGGTTAGATCGTAAGAGTTCACATCCATTGTGGAGGGTGGTTGAGGCTCAATCTACAGAGGGGATGGAAGCAGGGTCTCGTAGTGTAGAAGATCCCTTGGCCTTGTAACTGACACAGGGGTAAGTGGTGAGCGATATTAGTGTTGGCATCCAGCTTTTGTGAAGGAGTTCTCATTTTTTTTCCCTGCCGGGAACGAGTTGCTGACCTTGTCATCCAAACTGGCCCACCAATGATACAAGTTCTTGCCGTACGCGAATCGCCTCAAGTGTTATCTGCCGAAAGTCTCAAGTGGACCAACATTGCATCAACAGAATTTCGGGACCCTGAATCTTCAGAACATCGATTCCTGGCCCAAATCTTCTGGAAGCCCCTGGAGCAATCACGTGAAAGGCCCGTGCCAAGACAGTCTAGCAGGGGTAAACCTGTGCACAGGTTCCGGCACCTTTCTCCGGTGCGATCGACTGGGGGGGCGACAGCCGAAAGTTGCAGAGAGAACACCTTTCACCTGTGCTCACTAAATAACTTCACGGTGAAGACAGGAGCGTCTTTCCCAGCCACTTTTCTCTCACCACTATCGGCCTTCAATACTCTCTTTAAACTGGTTCGATAAGCTTCCGCCAGCAGCCCTAGGTGCGAAACGGCGTTGACTTATCTTTGCCGCGCTCCTATCTGGCCTTGGAATTCTCGCGTAATATTTAATTGGGGGGAAGCTTGCTTTTGCAATTGCCTCCCATCCGCGAAAACTTTCAGCTTTTTCGGCCGAGCCGTTTCTCTAACCTGCTTATCCACTTCGTCTTGACGCGACGCTCGACTGTTCGCACTAGTCGCTGAACAAAAGTCGCTCGCCCCCATCGATCCCTTTGCGGTGATATTGACACCTATTATCGCCCCCAGCGGTCTACATCTGTCAACTTCATCATGGGTCTCTCGCTTTCTACGCTCGGTGGCTGGACCTTCCTTTCCTGCATCTTCGGCTACTACATTTATCGAGGTTTCGCAGAGCGATCGAAACGCGACGCTGCGCGTGCCGCCGCTCAGCGACAACGATTGGAAGAGAGGCAAGGCCAGCAAAATCGCAAAGAGTCAAAAGAAAAGGCCAAGCGCCAACGAGGAGAAGCCTACAGCAAAGATGTTGATGAATCAGCTAAAGCAGCCCAATCAAAGCAGCGTGCCCCCAAGGCGTCTTCGAATCCCACACACACACCCGATTATAGCTCCGACGAGGGCGTTGACAATCGCGAATTTGCTCGCCAACTAGCCAGCGTCAAACAGGGTACCAATCTTAGTGCGCCCAAGAAGGACGAGAAGCGTCAAAAGTCTGTCAAGCAGTCGCGCGCCCGTGCAATTGAGGAGCCTGTCGAGGAGCGCAAAGCTTCTGCCCCATCCTCGACGGCTGGCGCCGATGCTGACGATGATGAGTCGCCTATCGCCTCGCCCGAAGTAACTGCTGCGGACGCTGCCGGCGTCTCAGACATGCTGGAACCCAAGTCGGCCGGGCCTTCAATCCTTCGTCTCACCGACACTGACAAGGTCAAACAAAAGGAGAAGAAGGCCAAGGCGCTCGAGAAGACCGAGACCAAGAAGCAGCGCCAGAACCGCCAGAAGGCCGAGGCCGCCAAGGTAGCGCGCGAGGAGGCCGAAAAGCAGAGGCAGGTTGCCCTGGAAGCCCAGAGAAGATTGGCCCGTATCTCCGAGGGTCGAGCCGCCAAAGATGGCTCTGCTTTCATGGCCTCTCAAGTTGCGCAGTCTGCTTGGAAGGGCAATGGAGTGAACACCAGCTCCAACAGCAGCCTCGCCAATGGCGATTTCGTTCCCGTCCAACCTCTGGATACTTTTGATACCAGCAGCCACACCGACGTCTCTGTTTCCAAGGCTGTCCCTGCAGCAACTGGCAGCAACGATGGCTGGCTGGCCGTGGTGCCCTCCGAAGAGGAACAGATTGAAGCTTTCCGCAAAGAGGACGAGGATCAGGCGTGGAGTACTGTGACTACCAAGAAGCCCAAGAAGGGAGCGAAGAAGGAGTCCGCCACTGACAACTCGGCGTCGGAGTCGGGAACCGTCGCTCAGCCACGTCCCATTATCAGCAAGTCCCACAAGGCCAATGTCAACGGTAACGGCAAGCCAGCGAAGCCCATTTCTCAGCAATCGGCTTTTGCCGCACTGAGCACGAACGACGAGCCGGACGTTGAAAACGAATGGGATGTCTAGCTGACAAGCGCCCTTGTCTAATCTGAACCTAGACTTTTTGGGCTGTCTTGGTTGCATCTTGTTGCCTTCCATTTGGCTTGGTATGTGGATTCATGGATGGCACCCTCGACGTGTACGATCCCATCAGCGCTCTGTTTATTACCTCTACTCCCGTCATATACACAACATCGGGCTCTCTATCGGCTGGGCAAGGAGTTCTACGTTTGTACATTAGGGATAAAAGCCGCAGCCGTTGATTTTAACTTACTATTTTGTGTTTTTCGTTTTTCATGTTGCAAGGCTCGGCCCTACGCCTGGCAAAGTACAGCTTGGACGAGACAAGAGCGAGCGATGATGAGGTCAGAACCATCTGCGTTGTAAGGTAGTGTAGCGTCAAGGACACAATGGTCTGAAGAGAAATCCATCCAGTAAAGAGAATGGAGTGGCCCGTAGTGTTTGTCCACGGAAAATGATGCGGAACTAGACAGTATCTTGTGGAACGTAATGACACATATGAGTCCTCGAATGTACTGTACTCGTTATCATCGCCACACGGCAGCGCAAAGCATTGGATACGCAGCACAGGCCCACTCACGAGTTACCACACCTCCTGCCATGCCGTGTTTCATGCGCGCACACAGGCGACTTGTCACTTGGGTTCGGAAGCAGTCAATCGCTGGTTTTTGTGGACGGGATCCGAGGGACGGGAAAATGGGTAGTGGAGGTGTTTAGTAGAGGTGTTAAGGGGTCAGACGGCACAGACGGAATCTACCCCGAGTCTACTGCATCAACAACCTACTGCAAGGTGTCGCGGTTCCAACCTGCGGATGGAAGTTCTCACCTCCTTCTCAGGTCGGGGCAAAAGGAGAATGTAGTACTATGTAACGCGGATGTCTCTCCGCGCACCACGTTGGCTTGCTTTGCAGATGCTCCGCCTCTGGACGGAGTATCAGCATAAGACTTTTAAAGAAATGTGCGCTCTTTCGGCATCATAGCTTTGCATGTGTTGAAGGTGTGCCTGTAAGTGGTGAAGCGCTACGTTGCCAAGCCTCTACCCCTCCCCGCGTTCGCTTCGAAGTCCGGCTCGCCTTGCCCACGTCGGCGGATTGGAATTCAGGGCCCCCGGTCGGGGTGATGATCGTGTAAATTGCTCTGACCCTGCCGACTGCCTTAACCTTGCAGGTGCAGGAGCAGTCGAACTGTTTGCCCTGTTCTCATTCCTTGCTCGTCTTGGGGTCCCGTTTGCGTTCTTTGGGCATTTTAGTTTTGTTTCCTCTTGATGCTTCCCTTTCCCCCGCGCGCCATATCGGGTGATGGTCAAACTCTCTTTTCTCTTCAGTTTGCCGTCGCATCATTTATTTTCGTTCATGGTTTGGCCTCCTGGGAAACACCGTACTCCGCTCCCCTCAACCCTCGATCCCTACTAGGTTGCGGCAGACAATCGCAGATCTTCGGAGCCAAGCAAAGCGTTTGTCAACCACAACCACTACGACACTCGACACTGTTTGTCCACGACGCCCGAAACCTTAATTTGGAACCTCCTTGGACGTCAGCGACGCCCTGTTGACTTGGATATGCTGTTTGTGCCTCTCAGAACCCCTCAGACTCTCTCCGAACCACGATATCGACTTATCCTCAACCTTCCAGAGCACTCAATCCTACCAGCGAACTGACGATCGAGAACCGACTGCCGAGTTCTCCACGCAACGGGGTTGTCGGTGAATTTCTCGGTCTTCCCGCCTCAGCTTATGGTCAAAGGTTGCACCGTATGCCGAATGATCCGGCCGGTATTGTCAGCTACACTCCCTACGAGCCATAGCGGACCACTCGCTGTCTACGGGCAACGATTGCATGTCGACGATATAGAAAGCTGTGGGAAAGTGGGAATATAGGCCACAAGCTAGTGTACCGCGGGGGCCAACCGAGCCGCAAAGTCCCAACGCTCAGCATGTCATTCTGCGTCGCCGTTCAGTCGGCCATCTTCTATTACGCAGCGTGTACGCCATGTAACCAATTCCTAAACCGCCGGAAGGCGAAGGTAAAGGCGAGGAAAGAGAGCGATGAAAAGGCCAGAGTTATCTCGGAGCAGCCACATCTTTACCAGCACCCAGACCCCTTCCACACCAATCCATTCTGGTCCGAGGAGATACGGATAGGCCCAAGTCTGCCACCGAAAAAGGGCAGAGGAAGCGACAATTCGAGGAAGACAGCAAGCCGTGACCTTACCAGCGAGGGAACAGGAAGCACCATCGCCGTTACACCGCCCACGGCTGCTACGACTAATCCCCAGCCAGTCGGGTCTCCGAACCCAGCACATGCGCCAGGGATATGTAGCTCTCCAACCATTGTCCCAGAAGAAGATGCTGCTAGCGCCATATTGAGCAAGACAGCGTCAGTATCTACGGTCGATGGGTGGAACTTTAAGCGATACCAGCGCGAGGATGAAGAGTTGTGGGGCTACGAGTTCTCTAAGACAGGCCAGAAGCTCATGGACGCCATCAAGCAAGCAGGGACGACGGCCGGGAGATACGTAGAGTCGAAGCTGGGCATCGAAAAGCAAGTAACAGAGGAGGACCGGTACAACTTTTACTTCTCACCTAGAAATCCACCTGTCAACGACTACCACCCACCTATCGTTAGCAGCAAGCCTATTCACCGAGATACGCTCCGGTGGATGTTGCAGCCACCGCCGCCGGCGAAGGTGATGGAGGGCAAGATCCCTGTCAGCAGGACCGCGAGTGTCATGAGCATTGGGTCCAGGAGAACGGCAACCTCGGAAGTGATTTCTATGGGAAGGCTTGTCGGAGAACGAGCCCTAGAAGCCAAGATTCGCAATGGGGAGGTACCTGGTGACGAGGAGCGTGATTTTTGTTCTACCTCAACACTGCACAAAGTTCGTACGAGAAAGACTACGACGTCGACAACACGAACAGGGAGTCGACGAACCACTAGGAGTTTTAGCATGTCAACGGAGTCCGAGGACTCTGACGACGAGAGTTATCAGAGGAGAAGCCGACGACCAAGCCGCCGCCCTGTGGTCACTCCTGATATCGACTCTGACGAGTCGGGGAACGAGCACATGGCGAGAAGCTTAGAGTCGCTGGGGGGAAATGGCCATCCAAGCCACGCAGCGCAAAAGCCGAGGTTACCTACTATCCTGAGCTCCGAAACAACTGTCACGGTATCAGACGCCGCACAAGTCAGTCGGGAGCGGTCCTCAGCGCCCTTGGTACCCCCGGCATCCACCCTCAGCAACATAACAAATATCAGTCCCACTACCTGCGAAAAACTCGCCCCAGCAAAAGGGACTGCCTAAGAATACGCCATCCTGAGATGACCAAAACCAAACTCAAAAACACATGCACACACACTTCACCCGTCCTATCTGTTCTTTTATTCTTTACTTCACAGCGTTGCTTTAGCTCCTCGTCTGATACTCAATTGTTTCGCCAGCGCTAGCCTCGCCTTTTTGCATTTGCGCCGGTTTTCGGGTTGGCTTATGTGACATTTATTGAGCCGGTTCGGTGTTTGGGTTTCTCGGCAGCAGGCGCTGAAGATTGCATTCAACGGAAGGGGGTTTTGGACTGGGATAGGTTGTCTTGAATTGCCTGGTCTGATATGGTTCGTTGTTTCTCTCTGTTTTCTCTCTGTTTTGTATGTACTTTTCCACCTATCGTAGGACAGGAACCGGAGGTGGGCATGGGGTAGTCACTTGCCGACACGATCATGAAGCCGACTGACTTGAATGGCAAATCAAGACTGTATGGAATTCATTTCTTTATTTGGGGTATTCCATGTCAAGTTGCAAGCATTCTATATAACGCCATACTTGCAGTCTTCGACACTCAAAGATGCAACCCTTCCTCATCATCTCCTAACCCGCGTAACTGATCCTCCATCCTCCTCCGCAACTCCTCATCCGTAAGGGAACCCCCCGTTGGTGCCGTCGCTGTCGTTGCCAGAGCCCTCTGCCCCGCCACCTCATCCATATGCACCTCCCCGCCCCGTATCACCCCTGTCGTAAAAGTCCCATCCCGCCATGGATTCCTCCCCTCTTCTTCTTCAGAATGTCCATTAACCCCATTCACCCCATTTGCTGTTGTGGTCGTACTGGGAAGAGTAACACCGGCATCCGGCGCCGCCCCCTGCGACGCCTTCTCGGCCTCCTCCTTGCTCTGGAATTCCGCCCAGCTGAACCCACGGGCCTCAACTTCTTCCCGCAGGAGGCGGATGCGCTCTTGCATGCGAGAGATTACAAGCTCGTTTTCGCGGATCGCGTCGATGCAGTCCTGATCAGGGGCTTCTCGTTGTTGCGTTTCTGAGGAGGTTGGTGGAAAGGAAGGGGAGATGGCGGTCGCAAGGCCTTCAGCAAAAGGGCGGAGTTGCTCATTGGAGTAGTCGAGGTGGGCGATACTGTTGCGGAGCTCGAGGACTTTGAGGTGCAGGGAGGAAAGCGACAAGTCTTTGATGGCAGCGGCGAAGCGGGTAGGGCTGATGGGGAGTGCGTCGGCGGACATTTTTTTCGTTTTTATTTTTTCGTGTGTTCGTGCTTTGCTGTGAGACGGTGGTTTTGTCTTGTCCTTCTATGGACAAGATGTTGGGAACCTGGAAGCTGGGGTGAGTTTAGGTTGATTGAGGGGTTGAGTTGAAGCTATTGAACTTGATCCCACCTGCTATGCCCCGCTTCAGGTGATAAACAGCTGGTATTGCGCACGGGCCATATACACAGTCAGTCTCGTGAAGAAAGTCTATACTAAAAGGTTGTTCGCATGACAGAGAGGCAACAACAAATGGAGCAGAACATTTTCCAGATAAACTGAGGTTACCTCGTTGTGGCAGACAAGGCCAAGCGATAATTACTCGTTGGGGTTGAAAACGACCCTTTACCTCCGCTTTACAACAAGTATACCTAGTCAGCGAGCTGATTTGGTTCTCGCCATACTTAACCCTGAAAATGTAGATCCAGGCCTAGGTATAATAAATACAAACTACGTAATCCCAACTGCACCAGTGGACCAAATTAATAGCTATAGCGAACGCAGAGATGGAAGACACAGAAGGGTCGTTTTTAGCTCCAAGAAAGTTTCAAGGGGTTGAGCAGGGACAGATAAGATAAGATCGCCGTCACAAATGGATGGGAATGGGGCCCGACAAACCGCGGCCAGCCGGGACCTGATCCAATTCCCCCAAAAATCTACAGATCAGCTTCGCCAGTCGGTACACACCCTACCCTCACTAGCTCAGTTTATGGATACCTGGGCTGCGCGAGCGGGCGCGATATACTCGCGAGCGCTGCGACAATGACGAGCTGCTGTTCCCTCGGCGTCAACGCCTTCCGAATGAGCGTCCAGACCACGATCAGACAGCTTTCGAAACCATGCACTGCGAGGCGACAACTCACACCACCGATGCACAGCAGTCGGTGTTTCTCAGCATGGACAGTAACAGACCGGCAGTGTGGTCTCGGGGAGGATATGAGGGCCCTCAATCGGATCTCCTGCGCGAAGTCCAGCATGCGAACTGTCTCCCGTGCCCAGATCCGCACCTTCAGGGCACAAGGCCATGTCGTCATCACCAACTATATCGATCTTCCCCCAGACTATACCGACGCAGTGGGTCTTCCCTACAGGAGATATAACCTTGAGCCAGTCGAGGTTGTCAAGCTCTTCGGCTCCAAGGTGAAGACCCCTGCCGCCGAAAAGCTTCTCCGCATCCTCCACGGGCGCCGCGTCGCCGGGACCCTAGATGACCCCACGTTACAGGTCAATACAGCCATGTACTCTGTGAAGGAAAAGAAGATTGCCCTTGCCTATCTACGAAGAGCTGTTCCCGTCGATGAGATCACCAATGCTGGATTGAGAGCCGAAGACGAGCTCGCTGCGCTGGAGGGTAAGGAAGGTGAAGACAATGACAATAAAACACCAGGGTTGCTGAGCGAGCGGTTTAACCCTTATAAGAAGGTCACGGGTAAACCAGAAGTTTATGCAAAGGGTGTATTTGATGCCATCCGCGCCAAGAACACGGCGAAGTGGAAGGAGGGGCTCAGAAAGCAGCAGGAGGAGGAAGAAAGGAGAAAAAAAAAAGAAGAGGAGGCGGCGGCATTATTAGGAGGGGAGGTCCAGACGGTTGGCGAACGGCGCCCAAGTGTTTCCGAGGTCCGCACCCCGAGTCCCTCGATGCAGACGTGGATAGACAAGGCACAATCGAACTTGGAGGAGCCACCAGAGATGAAGAAATGGGAGCGCATACTGCCTTCAGCGGTGGCTGTGGCCGTTTTTTCCGGCATTCTAGTGTTGTGGGCTGTGTCCTACTCGCCGCCCCGTCGCGCCGACCGGCTCTGGCCCGATATACCTCCTGCGGCGGCGACGGTTGGCGCATTGATACTGGCAAACCTGGCCGTCTACGCGGCATGGAGAGCGCCGCCACTGTGGGGAATTCTCAACCGATACTTCTTGTTGGTGCCGGCAACGCCGCGTGTCATCAGCTTGTTCGGGGCAAGCTTATCACATCAAAAATTTACCCACCTCCTAGCAAACATGGTTGTCCTCTGGCTAGTGGGCACGCGGCTTCATGACGAGATTGGGAGAGGAGATTTCCTCGCCGTCTACCTTGGCAGCGGCGCCGTGGGGTTTTTGGGCTCGCTGATGCACATCGTGCTGATGAACAGGCTGCATCTCACGTCGCTGGGGGCATCGGGAGGCGTCTACGGAGTCATGGGGGCCTACTTTTGGATGCACCGGTTCGAAGGCTTCAAGCTGTTTGGCCTGCCACCGGAACCGTACAACGGGGTACCGGGCATGGGGTTTCTCGGTCTCTTGGTAGGTATCAACGTTGCTGCGATGTTTTCGCGACACGCCAGCGTGGACATTGCCTCGCATCTGGTAGCTATGGTGGTGGGCATCGCTGCCAGCCGTGTGCTGAAAGAGCGGGGAGAGGCTCGGCGCAAGGCGAAGGAGGAGAAGCTGAAGTCGGGTGGTATCCTTGCCAAGAGTGTCGAGAAGCAATCGGGGAGGGATAGACGTTGATTCCAACTCTTTCACTCTGTGTACATTACATTACTATAACATTACTATACATGAGACTGAATGCACACAATCTGGGATTGTGTTTGTACACTGCCAGTGCATACACAAAATAACCACCTGTCTACTTCGTACATGCAATACGATAGCAGACTGATACGTATTGTGCAATGCAGAAGCGGGACGGCGTGGTAGCCATGCTCCCAGCGGGCTACAGCTTATGCAGCACGGAGTCACTGCTGCAGGTGTGAGATTGATATGACATGTTTACCTGATTTGGTGCAACAGTAAACCCGAGGCCGGGCTCCTCCATCCTAAATGAAGTCTCACGCAGGCTTCCTATTCCTTGGTTTCACAGAGGCATTATATCGTTTCCTATGCCTCGGGATTTTTCACACATGCGCTGGCTCGAAGAGAAAACTATTGTTTATCGCCGAGTTCGCTTCCAGGAAAAGCTAAAAGCCTGCATGCCGACTAGCCGGGGGGGTATCCCGGACTGTCTCCCCGCAGGGATCAGCTGCCAAGAGGTTCAAGCGTAGGAACGCTGACGCAAGAGCGCGGAATGCGCAGGGTTTTCCTTGGAGCTGTCTTGGGGATTTCTTGGAGGAGGCCCAGCTTGGAAGAAGAGGGTGAAAGATGGCAGGCCTCCGATTTTCCCCTACTCAGATTTCGGGAAAGGGATAAAATGATCAAATTCCCCTCGGGGAAAACACATCAGGTGAGGTAACGTAGCTTTTTCAATAGCTCAATGAGGAAGCTCTGCGAACAGTCACGTCCTCTGTCCTGTCTCTCCCCGCCGACCCCCTGCCAACCCCAAAAGCTGCCCACCACTTCGGTTCTCTCACCGTGGCTTGGCGCCGCTTTTAATCTACGCTAGCCTCTCAGCTTGCCTCGTCCGTTGTTGTGAGACGGGACCCGAATGAGGGCGCGCAAAGCACATCCTTGTTCACTTCTGCGTCGACGTAATTTCCCCTGAGAGGGGTGCTTTTCTTTTCCTTGGCTCTTCTTCTTCCCTTCGTCGTCATTCCCTCTTGTTCTTGCGATACCTACCCACCTGAGCGAGGTGTGAGGTGACTGAGGTAGTCGGTCACTGTATTTCCTGCAAGCAAACATGGTTGGGCGCGATCCAGATGCGGACCTGTTCCGCGACGACGACGGCGACCACATCGAGTCCTCAGCGAGTCCCAGCCAGCGCAATCCATACGCCTCAGCGACGCGATGGCGGCATCAAGAATCGTCGGCCTTTGCAAAGCACGCGCGGGCGCAGCAACCCCAGGCGCGTGATGCCGACTCGCGAGGGCGCGTGGGTGATCTCGCCGACTTCCTCAACTCATCGCGCATCTCCCCGCCGGCCGGTGAATCCAGCAGCCGCCCCACCACACCACGATTCAAACCCGTCATGGCCGGTGCAGCCGAGGCACGCCAAAATGTGCACGGCGACGAACCCGAAACTGACACCGACATTGTCCCCCACGGCCCACCGCCCGACGGCAAAGACATTGCCGTGGGCCCCCTCATCAACTACCGCCGCATGGAGGGCACCACCTGGGTCGGCAGCGTCCTCGTCGTCACCCGCGGCGGTGGCAAGACGCAGTCGTTTGTGCCCACGCTACATTTGCGCCGCGCCGATGCAAAGGACGAGGGCAGTGAATCTGAAGGCGTCTGTCTCTACTCGGATCCGCGCAATACCTTTTGGCGCTTCAACCTGAGCGTGCCCATGGGACCCGTCCAGGAGCGTTGGGAGTACGAATTGCCTGGACTGCGGTTCACCAGCAAGACGAAGCCACGTGTCAATAGCTTTTGGGTTCCCGCCGTGACCGAGTCGATGCGCATCATGTTCTTCTCGTGCAACGGATTTAGCGTTGGGACCGACGAGGAGGCCTACTGTGGCGCTGTGTTGTGGAAAGACGTGATGCGCAGGCATGAGGATGCGCCTTTCCATGTCATGTGAGTTTGTGAATGGAGGTAGTGGTTGAAGTTGAAGGGGCCGTCAGCTTACACGCCCGTGCCTGCAGGCTTGGCGGTGGTGATCAGATCTACTGCGACTCTATCCGCGTGTCGGGCCCGCTCCGCGCGTGGACCGATATTGGTAACCCCAAGAAGCGGAGGGAGTACCCGTTCCCGGAGAGTCTGCGTGCAGAGTGCGATAATTGGTATTTGAAAAACTACATCCGATGGTGAGTTTCGTGTCTTGGAAGAAAAAGAAAAAAGGGGAGGGGGGATAGGTACTGATAAACACGCTCACAGGTATGGCACGGAACCGTTTGCTGCGGCCAATGGCCAGATTCCACAGATGAATATTTGGGACGATCACGATGTAGGCGTTTTGAGAGTCTGTGGTGGAATAGGTGTTGACCGTGCTTGGGCAGATTATCGACGGCTTTGGGTCTTACGTCAATGAGTTTATGAAATGCGATGTGAGTTTTCTCCTCCCCCATTGTGGTGGGAAAGAGAGTGGAAGCTTTGGACTGACATCATACAGGTCTTTAGGGGAATCGGCGGCGTGGCTCACAAATATTACATGCTTTTCCAGCATCATCTTCCGCCACCTCCGTCGACATACACGTCGGGTGGGTTTTTGGTGTTCAGCTTGTGGCAGAGAATCGGGCTAATGCGCCAAAGATGGCAACCGCCGCGCTTCGACCTCCTCGCGCTCTTCCAATGAAGTAACAGAGACCGTCGATCCTAATCAGCTTATCAACGCCTACGTACACCCCCGCATGGCAGAGTCCAACTACATTGTCGGCTCAAAACACGGTGTACGCTTGCCATCCTCCTAAATCCGACCATGACTGACCGGCTCCAGCCGTATGTAGCAGAGCATTCTCACAACATGTTCGCAAGGTTAGGAGCTAGAATCGCGTTCTTGGGTATTGATGCCCGTACAGAGGTATGGAAGCCACTCGGATTTTAGCTGAACTCTATTCTAACGCGGAGAAGCGCACGAGACACCAAGTCAACTACCCCGAAACATATGATCAGATATTTTCGCGTCTGCGACAAGAGTTGTCAGACGCTGCAAGCATGGGAAATTCTATCAAGCACTTGATTGTCATGCTTGGTATTCCCATTGCGTACCCTCGTCTTACTTGGTTGGAGAACATCTTCTCCAGCCCAGTATTAGGTCCCATCAAGTTTATGAATAGGAGAATGGGCCTGGGTGGTAGCTTTTTCAACTCATTTGACGGCAGCGTAGATCTTCTCGACGACCTTGACGATCATTACACGGCCAGAACGCATAAAAAGGAGCGAAACCAGCTGATTCGGAGACTGCAGAGCATATGCTCTGAGTTCTCAGTGCGCATAACCATTCTCGGTGGCGACGTCCATCTGGCGGCAATGGGGCGGTTCTACTCCAAGCCTAAGCTGCATATCCCTGTCGAGAACGACTACCGCTACATGGCCAACGTCGTCTCGTCCGCCATCGTCAACAAGCCACCTCCTGGTGCTGTCGCCAATCTATTGTCACGCCGAAACAAGATCCACCATCTCGGCCACGACACCGACGAGACTCTCTTCAAGCTTTTCGACCGGGACCCCGGCGGCGAGCCCAAGACTGCCTCCCACAACCAAGTCACCATGCCTTCACGCAACTTCGCCATCATCACTGAAAACTCCCCCAACAACGCGCAGAATGGCGAAGCCCACCCAGGTACTCTTCTATCCCCCCGCCTCGCTCCCCCCCCTCCCCCCGGATCCTCAGCCGGCCACAGCGGTCGCAGTGGTCGCAGTGCCCGAAGCAACCGCAGCCGTCAAAGCTCTGTCGGCTCTTCCTCTTCAGGCTCTTCCGTCCTTCCAGGACAAAAAGACAGTCGCCTGCCTATCTCGGCGGGTGAGATGAACGCGGGGACAAAACACAAGGCGGCTTCAGCAGAGGAGCATGGCAAAGGCAGCGATGGCGGGATTGACGTGTGTTTTTGTGTAGAAATTGACCAGCATGACCCGGAGGGGAAGACACAGGGGTATGGATTGACGATTCCGATGTTGGATTATAGGGGTCCCAAGATGGAGGCGTCGAGGAGTTCGGGGGCGGGGTCGAGGCATGGGCATGGGCATGGACATGGACACTCTGAGGGGCATTGATTTAGTTGGGGGATTGTGTTTTATGTTTATGTTTTGGGTCGATGAGTAGGGGTGTCAGTGGGAGCGTAAGTGGTGGGAGCGGGAGCGGGAGCGGGTTCGTTGGTTTTTTTTTCTTCAAGATACCAATTACTGCGTTTTGTTGGGGATAACACTTGGGTGCGGAATATTAGATTTCTTGTCTGTCGGCGCAGGATAAGATCAAATCTGTCTTTTATCTAGACGAGGTCATGTCTGGTCTGATGAGAACAGCTTTCTTCCCGGACTTGATCCACGTCCACTTGTCTTGATGTCGTTACGCGGTCACCCGGTGAAACCGGGTGTGCCCTCCGTTCTGCTAGTATTCTTGTCTGGGCAGTGGAGAAGGTGAATGAGGTCAAGATACAGTTCGGGTGGTATGTGCGGCACTGGGGTTTGGTGGTTGGTTCGTTCAAAATTCGGGGGAGACTCCACTCCTCTCCGCCTGTCAGTTCAATTAAGTTGGTCTGGACGGAATTGATCACAGTGACCACACGCATGGCAAAACCAATCAAGGATTCTCAATGGCAGAAATGTCGATGCATCTTGGTGATCAACATGGAGGCGGAGTAGGCCAGGTCAGGGCAGGATGACGTACTCGCCAGGTCATGCCGAACGGCTTTGCATTCCGCCACGTGCAGCCCCATTTCAACAGCGAAGAGTGGACGGCTCAGGGTAGGGTATGGTCACCCCTAAACTTCAAAACCAACTATCACCCTCGCAAGACCCAAACTTTCTCGATGAAGACTCCCGGGCTGCAGTTCCGTTACGCTCCCAAAGCGGATCAAACCCTAACCCCGGCGCTGCTCGTGAGCGGATGATTGGTCGTGATCGGATGCGCCAAGTTGCGGACTTCCAAAACGGATCCAATGGGGAAGTTACCCAGGAAATGTCAGGTGGGACTTTACTTGGCATCCACCCTTCCCTCTATCCGTCCTCCACAACATTCAAACTCCGAGAAACGGTTCAGTACAATACGTCTTGGTAAAGGGTGGGCAAGAGGGGGAAACGGCCCAATCGAACGAGAAAGAAACGGGGATCCTCTTGTCGCATTGGCATCGGCGGGAAATGGGACTTGGGGGACAAATGGGGTGTCCCCCTCCCCGGAACCTGAAGCAAAAGCCATGCCCCAATCAGAGCGGGCCATTTTACACGTGCGTGTTTGCGACGATGGGAAGCTGCGCACGCGACATCTGTGTCTTGTACAGCCCAGTAACAGCTCCCCCATCCATTCTGGGCCATGGGCCATTCATTCCATCTTATCCGCGCCCGTGCGTTGCGTTGCGTGTAGTAGTCGTTTCCGGAGCCCCTCTCTCGCTCTCTGGTTGCTGAAGCCCTTTCTCTCTCTCCTTCCCGTGCAAACCATTTCTGGCGATTCCAAGATTGAATCTTTGCTTTGTGCAGAGGCCCGATGGCCCCTCTGCGCAGTTCGTGACGCCGCCTCCGGCTACCTATTCTTCACTCTTTTCGTCGGTTTACTGTGCCCTGCTTTTCCCGTTATCGTACGAGGCAGGCAATCGAACCAGCCTGGTTGTGGTACTTATCAGTCACAGGAGACTTTGTGTAAAGCTACACGGTACGGGACGGAGTTCTCGAGCCTCTTCTGATCGGTCCATGAGGCCAACAACCTGAGCTGATGCCGCGAACCACAATGTTACCGACCCCGGCGTCGTCGACCGATATCAAAGGACAGGATGGCACGCAACTAGCCCCTCTGCAGCTGGCTTTTGAGCTCCCCCCTCCGGCTGTGATTCCGAATGACGCAAACCAGGGGCCCACTGCGACATCGAGACACACATCCAAGCCAGCCTCCTATCCGATGCAGGCCAGCGAGACAGTCAAGAGCCGCAGACGCTCATCGGCAATACAGGGCCCAAGCAAGGATCAGTTTGCCCTGCCGCCACCACCCACGCGCTCCCGCAAGATCATACAGATGAAGCCTCGCGAGGAGGCCCCCCAGACGGCAACAACTGGTGCGAAAGCCTCTTCGAACTCCAAAGCCAGTACAGCCACAGCATCTGGCACCGCGGGGGCAGCTACGGCAGCAGCGAAGAAGAAGCAGCCGTCAGCAACAAGCGCTGCGGGACGCAAGATTGCCAGGAAGACGGCGCACAGCTTGATAGAGCGCCGGAGGAGATCCAAGATGAACGAAGAGTTCAATGTTTTAAAGAATATGATCCCCGCGTGCAGCGGCGAAATGCACAAGTTAGCAATTCTCCAGGTATGATTACCCCCGGTTCTATGGCACCGTGTGGCAAGAGAAGCAAATATGATCGCCACGATCAGTTCCTCGACGGTCAAACTGACTCGATGACTGCCATTTAGGCTTCGATTGAGTACGTGCGTTATCTGGAAGATTGCATTGCCAAGTTGAAAGCACACGCTCCGCAGGTAGCGCCCCGTGTTGAAGAGGACGGTGTCGGTGCGGCTTACAACCCGGGCCACAACTTCTCTCTGGCGGTCGAGGAGCATGCGCACTCGGGGTCGCAGTCGTCCGACGTAGAGATGGCGGGCTCCTCCCAGGAGCCGTCTCCGGCCTTGACGCCGAGCGCCAGCCGGTTCCAGCACCCGTCGATATCACCAACTCTGCTGCCTGAGAATACGGGATTTCATCACCGTAGTGATCCATCGTACTCGTCGTACTCGCAGATTACATCGCCGGCTTTTGGACCCCAACTTCACAGCTCGACCCTAACCAGCCCGGTTCTCCCTCCGCAGCGAGATCTCGACCAGGAGGCGACGGCGGCGCTGCTTATGCTCAATCAGACAGACCGGCGGGGGTCTGCAGCTCGGGGGATGAGTGTGCGAGATTTGTTGAGTAGTTAATATGGAACTGATGGGGGAAAAACGGATCTTTGACGTTGTGGTTCGAGTTCGCACGGGCGCGCAAGTTTCTGACATTGGAAGAGACGATTTCTTATCCAAGTGGCTTCATGGGCCAGGTTCTGCTGCCGACTTGATGTTTGATTTGCTGGGGCAAACAATTGGGTAGGCTGTGACGAATTGGGAAGGTGCGTTTCAGATGGGACATACAGATCTCCATCGTACGAGGGGCTTGTTTTGCATGCCGCGACTGACCAGGCCAAGCTTCCCCGTACACGTGACTCCCCCGTGTTCAACATACGATGACCCGATGGGAGGCGAGTCAATCCGGGCGCAAGGGGGTTCTGGGGGTATATAAGATGGAGATCGAGTCAATTGAGTATTCCTCACGCAAGCAACAGCTTCCTCCAAACAGGTCTTGTCTCTGGTCGGCTCTGGCAGTCTGACTCTCTTTGCACTTCGCTTCTCCTCAATCTTGTCGCCGGTGTGGATAATCCCAAGCGGACGACTTACCTGTGTAATTTTCCTCGCTTTCCCATCATCCGGCCTCGGGAAAGCAATCACGCTCCTCAGAAACAACAACGCCAGCAACAACCTCCGGCCTATTCCCCCCCGCGCACTCTCCCGCCGTATCCCTACTCCGGGCCCCAGTCTTCGCCTCCAAAGCGCCGGATTCTCCCTGTCCGTCCTCACCTCGGCCTCGACGTCAACTTTGTCCAGTTCGACCCCCCTCCGCGCTACAGGGAAATCGTCTCCCCTCCTCCAGCCACTGTTGGTCTCACCAAATCTCCGTCCAAGAAGAAACCCTCGGTCTTCACCTCAGCCAAACCCCGTCCTCTCCGTCTCGTCCAGGAGTCCCTCAACCGCAAACGTCGACCCCCCGTCTTCATCGCCCAGTCGAGCCACAGCGTCGTGCAGAGCCTGACCTACATTACCGTCTATTCCTCTGACAGCTCCAACAAAAGCAAAATGGCTTCCAACCCCGTTATGCCAAAGGTTACTCCTCCCCTCCCCAGCCTGCCCGGCGGCCCCATGTCCCGCCCCCCCGCGGCGCTGGGCTCGTCTCCGCAGAACAAAGAACAACTCCTCGCTGACTTGAGGCGCCAGGTATTTCGTTTTTTTTTCAGTCTCCCCCCGCAAAGATTATTTCTGACAGATGCAATTACAAAAGCTTGATGATTCCGCCTCGGACGTTGCCTCGTCCGTCGGCTCGCGTGGCTCCCGCCGGAGAAGGAACAGGAACAATAACAAGGCGCTGGCTCAGGCCGGATCGCTGACGCAGCCGGCCATCTTGCCACGACTGGCGGATACCAAGCCAGTAAGGCTGCAACTAGGGTTGAATTTGGATGTCGAGGTTGAGTTGAAGGCGAGGCTTCAGGGCGATGTTAGCTTGACTTTGCTGTAAGTATCCCATTTTCCCCCCTCTTGGGTAGGGGTTCAAGGTAGAGAGGTGAGGAGGGGGGCTGACATATCCATGCAGCCAATAAATTTCCCGACTCTTTTCCTATCCCATTCTCCTTTCCTCTTCAGTCTCCCCCCTACCTCAATAACGAAGAAAAATCCAAACCAACCACACCTACCCTCCCAATAAATAGTGTCGAAAAAAAGCCAACACCCCGCCCAACTACCTCTACCGAACTACACCCCAATGCCAACGGAATCATTGGCGACGATGGTACCACCCGCGAGTTGTTCTACATGAAGATTGGCGTCCTCCGTCTTCGTCAGCGCTGGATAGATCGCGAAGTGAGTCCCAGTCTGACGGCGGCGGTGGCGGTGGGATTAGTAGGGTGTGGATTTGTCCTGGGAGTGTTGGCTTCGAGGGCGTCGTTTTGTTTTTCCTCCGTCACGGGCGAGAGTATGTCAGTGTTGGTTCCGGAGTGGTGGGGGCTGGGGTTGGATGCAGGTCTGGAATTGGGAATGGACACGGCGATGGGGTCAAGGATACCGATGAGGTATCTGTGATGACAAAAGTCGGTATTTTTGTTTCATTGGATGGATGAATGGATATGGGTTTTTTTCTTTTTCCTGGGTTTGTTTTGGTTTGGTTTGGCATGGCTCACCACCCTTCCCACTCGACTTATCCAAGTGAAAAGGGGGAAAGAAACCCAAAAAAAAAACAACTCTGCTGTAAAGATAGGGGTTATTCGTCAACTGAAGAAAGAAGAAGATTTGGGTCAGTTCCTTTCCGGCTGTTTATAGACAAGAGAACCTGTTTGGAGTATTCTTGTTCTGAGATTCATTGTGGTGATTGGTGTCAATATGCGAGAGGAGACGTCTCGGGTGTTGTTGACGACGGACATTAATCCTGGCATTCGCCAAGGGCAAGAGAACCCACTGGGGTATTATCGAGCGTTGGTTTGGTTTTATTTTTTCTGAAAAAGGGGGAACCATACTTGCTCGGGTTATGGCTTCATGCTAACAAAACCCACCAAGATCGCCACGCCTTCTTGGCGCTACTGCGTACTCTAGTCCACGGACGTTTGGAGTGCTTAGCTGCAAAATCAGCTTCTCATCAGGACAGGTGCCTTCCCAAGATAGATAAATGTTTTACCAGGATCGGCTCAGCAGGGTGGGTGCCTCCTCACTAGATATGCCTTCCATATTAATGCTTCACCATGAACACATCACTAGCCATTCTTAACCCAATGATGAAAGAAAAAACACATTGAAACCAGCGCCTGCCATGAATCATAACTCATATCTCATTACTCGGGTACTCAACCTTCTCCAGCGCAGCAAACTCCTCCTTGATGCTGCGTATGCTCACAAATCGCCCAATAATATTGATACTTCCCGCCTTGTCATTCGTCCCGCTCGCCCTGCTCCCACCAAACGGCTGCTGCCCAACCACGGCACCCGTGCTCTTGCAGTTGATGTAGAAATTGCCCGACGCATTGCGCAGCTTCTCCTCAGCAAAGCGCACAGCCTCCCGCTCTGCAGCAAAGACAGACCCAGTCAGTGCGTAGTCAGAGGTGCTGTCAATGAGCTTGCACACCGAGTCAAAGGCCCCGACGGGGTCGGTGGCGTCGTCGTAGACATAGACCGTTAGGATAGGGCCGAACAGCTCGTTCGAAAAAAGCTTGTGGTCAGGGACCTTGGACACGTAAATGGTGGGCTGGACAAAGTAGCCATGTGAGTCGTCGTAGGTGCCGCCCGTGAGCAGCTCGAGGTTATTATCATTCTTGGCTTCGTCGATGACACCAGCAAGCTTCTTGAACGAAGCGGCGTGAATGACGGGACCCACGAAATACCTGTTGTCGATGGGGCTGCCCACCTTGAGATTCGCCGTCTCTTCCACCAGACGGGCCTTAAACCGAGGCCAGATGGAGGACGGCACGTAGAGTCTTGAAGTGGCACTGCACTTTTGCCCTTGATATTCAAACGCGCCTCGAACAGTTTGCGTAACGGCATTTCCGATATCAGCAGATGAGTGGATAAGGTGGAAGTTCTTGCCACCGGTCTCGCCAACAATGCGCGGATATGACTGATACCTCCCCTCGGCAATCCCCGACCCGATCTGGCCATAGAGCTTGCGGAAGACAGCCGTGCTACCCGTATAGTGCAAAGCAGCAAACTTCCTATGCGATAGCACCACGCGCGTCACCTCCTCGGGATTGCCCGGGACAAACTGGATGACGTTCTTTGGCAAGCCGGCCTCGACCAAGATGTTGTACAACAGCCAGTTGCTCGCGATGGCAAAGTCGCTCGGCTTCCAGACCACGACATTCCCCAGCAAAGCAGGCAGACCAGGCAGGTTGCCACCGATGGCGGTGAAGTTGAAGGGGCTGACGGCGTAGACGAAGCCCTCGAGGGCACGGTACTCGACGCGGTTCCACACTCCCGGCGAATTATGAGCAGGCTGCTGAGCATACATCTCCTCTGCGAACTGGACGTTGAAGCGCAAAAAGTCGCACAGCTCAGCAGCAGCATCAATCTCAGCCTGCCAGGCGTTCTTGCCCTGTCCCAGGATTGTGGCGGCCATTAGGTCATAGCGGTACTTTGTGCTGACGAGATCTGCCGCCTTGAGAAAGATGGCGGCACGGTCCGCAAACGGAAGTGATTCCCAGTCCGCCTTTGCCGCCAGCGCTGCCTCGATGGCGTTTTCGACATCTTGAGCCGACGCCTGCGAGTATTTGGCCACGGCAGACTGGTGGTCGGCCGGGTTCATCTGCGTCCCAATGGACGAAGTCTTGATCTCCTTGCCGCCAATGACCAAAGGTACCTCAAGGGCACCCATCCCGCGCAATGACTCGATGGCAGCTGTTAAGCCTGCTCGCTGAGCTGATCCACTGGCATAGTGGTACTGTCCCGGCTTTAGCCTTGATATCTTCCTCTGCATCGCAGACTTCAAAAACTCACATTGGGCTCGTTGGTTACTTTGGGCACCTTGAATGTCGCAATGGAAGCCATGTTGGCCCGATGGAGATAAGACGTAGCTTGGTTGAGGCTAGATCGCAACGACAGTGGCCTCAGGTGGCGTGATGTCATTTTGCACAAGGCAAGTGCCAAAAGATTGGGAGCAGGAGCAAGTTGGGGCAAACACGGGGGGACCTATTTATTGTCGTTGAGTGCAAACCTGCAAACGGAGTGCCACAATGCGTAATTGACCGTCGATCTCGCCCAAAAGTCCCGAAGGTGACGCCGGCAGAGTCAAATGACCTGGGGCCCCTCTTCTCGTCGCAATGGCTCCCGAGCTGCTGGTGAACAAATGCAGACTGTTGGACCGCTTTGTCGCGGCTTTAGGTCGACAAGCTCCCCACGATGCCACGCTTGCGGGGCTGCCATTGGCCAATCGACTTACACGGATTACGCCGTTATCGATAGCAGTCGCGATACCCGAGGAGGAAGCCGAAGGCCGTCACTCCGTCCTGTTTGGCCATGTTATGAAAATGTTTGACCTATGTCAGCTGACGAGACCATATGCGATTCTGCATAATTAGATGTTTGGGCAACTGGATGATAACTACAAGAAGCTGAGCGCGAAGGGAAAAGGCTGGAAAACCACGACCGAGAGTTTTCAAATAGGTCTTCGCAAGTCTCAGCGGCGGGATGTAAAACGCCCGACAGGGGTGACGGCTACAAAACTGAGAATGGGTCCCTTTTAGCAACCAGATGGCGTTGTTTGGTTTTGCAGATTCCGCCAAAGAATTCGACCCAAACAACTGGCTCTGTGCAATGAACCGCTTACATTTCACCCGCAGTTCACAACTCCTAGACGACAAAGCCACTGTCAGATACCGGCTGAGTCCCACATATACGTACACCGCCGCAAACCTCAAACTTCGCGAATACAAACAGCGCCAACAAGTGATTTATCACTTCTGGGTTGAGGTACCCGCCCAACCTACCCCACCTGCGCCGCAGTCCGAGCCAGCCTCACGCATACTTGTGTATACTGGCAAGTCGCGCCGCCTCACACCTGCATTGCAACAATGTTGAAAAACCCGCCGATTAAGAAGCTCCGAGCACGACCTCGGGAACCCTGAGGCTGACATCGGTTCTCCTTCCGAAGTTACGGGACGAGCTTACTTCCTTCCCAGTCCTACGCCTGCATTCCCTGTCCTATGGGCTCATTGCTACTGTCCGTCAACGAACGTTTACTGTGCCGTTGGTTCTCAGACAGAGAGGATCGTGTGGCTCAGCGCCATAGTGTTCCACTCCTCTCCGCTCCGCCAACTGGGGAAGCCACATTCGAGTCCGGGGTTGGCCGTCATATTCAAGACTCTAATATTTTTAGTCGACACAAGCCGACCAGGGCACGACAGGGCTCAATGTGTAGTGCTTGTGTTCTCCCTGTAATTGTGATACGTCCAAAGCCCAGCATATTGGGCCAAACCTGCGCGCCCAGTGTGGATCGGTTTTTGCTGGCCGACGGACCTGGGCTGCGTGCTTTGTAGTCCGCCTAGCCCTGGCCTGGCCTCTCCTATCCTACATTTGGTGGCCATTCAAAGACCCAGCTAGCAAAACCCACCGGCTGGCGGGATCAAAGACCAGGAACCCACCGGCAGACGCGTTCAAAAATCATCTAGAACCGCCGTGTTGGTGACTGGCGACCCTTTGTCACTCCGCAGCCAGATCCGACGGCCGACGGCTGAGTAGACGGCTTGCATTCGTCGACCGAGCCCAGAGGCGCAGGACCATTGCAAGGCGCCTAGATGCTCACGGCCGTTGGCTCCGTTTGCGCTCCGGGTGTCTGGCAGCGAGGCCATCACCCAGATGTAGAATGGCCAAGCCGTTTGCTTTCCGCAAGGGATGTCATATGAGCAAGGCCGCATCCCAATCCAGACCTGACCCTTCGCGCACGCCCACGAGTCTCCTAAAGTACGGCTGGCGGCTATAATGGTTGCTGATATGAGTGACTAAGGCGTGGGGAAACTGGTGTTTGAAAGTTTCGAATAGACGAGGGAGGCTAAAAGCCAACCAATGAGATGTTGACTCACAAGATATGGGTGTTGAGCATTTGAATAGCCTTTGGGTGTCAGACATACCCATGACCCACAGCCAGGCATTTGGACACGGAAGTGAACTGTATCCCGCAGCTTTGGGAGGGACGATGATGGAAGGTAGAAATTGTCATGACCAACTCGGCTCGTATAGCTGTGTCGAGAAAGGCCGACCAGCCTCAGCAAGTCTGTTAGATTATTGCAAAGTCCCCCCTTCGGCAATGAGAGCGCAACCCTGCAAGGTCAGCAACAGGCTGAGAGCCCCTCCAGAACCCTCTAACACGCAGCTTATAGCAGCCCTCTGCACACCCACTGGCCTGCGATCCGGCACCTCATAATCCTGATTGGCTAGCCGCATACCGTCCTGGCCCCCCAGCAGCGACCACGTCACCGAGGAACCCTCCAGTCGGAGGTTTCAGCGTGAGCCCAAGAGAATCTAGGGATGTTGGCCCGGGCTAGAACCGGCCCGCGGTGTGATCCAGGGGAACTTGTCTGGAAGAGACCCTCTTTTATCGACTGTGATTTGTCGAGTGGGAACATACTGAATATCTGGGATTTGCGACGCTGTGAAAATTGTCTCTCCTTCCGGCCGTTTTTGGGCATCAACGCTTTTCTGTTCCTCTGCAGCTCATCGGGGGAAGGGGGCAACCCCTCATTGAATCTACAGCCTTGTTGTTTTCCGACTCCCATACTCACCCCCTCCATTACATCGGCGGGGCTTGGCTGGCGAAAATCAGGTTATGCCGCGTTCAAGTTCTGTTTCTCAAGCAAACTCTGACCCCGGAATTTCCCTAGTTTCCTTGTGTAGTTCGCAATCCCAGGCTGCTCATATCGCACATCATGCCGCAGCTCGACGCTTTGGTTGTGCCCGTGCTTCGTGCTTGGGATCTACCACGGCACATTCGCTTTCCCGCCTTGAAATTTATGCTGGGGTTATGAACGGTGCTGCGCGTCATTTGAGCACATCGCCGCCAATGGCGCTCTGTTTCCCGCTTGAGGGGGTGCATATTCCTGCGTTGGCAGTGGGTACAGCTGCTGGAATGTGGGAGAAAAATGTGCTTGTGCAAGGAGGGGAGAGGTCAGCCCGTGCCTGCAGCAGTCAGTTATCGCCAATGGTCACCGAATGCAGGGATAGCGCGAAGCTTGCCCTTTAGTCAATGTGCAGAGCATGACGAAATGACGTGTGAAGAAGAAGCGGTCAAGCTTAGTGGAGGAGGAGGGGCGGAGTAATGTCTCAACTCTTGACGCCGGGCTCAACTGTAAGGAACAGGACACGGGTGAATTGGGTGAGGGGAACTTCGCCATGTCTTTGCTCGATGCAATCTGTATCGATCGGCAGAGGGGCTTCGATGCGACTACGATGTTGCGGCGCTTAGAATGCGAATCTCGGTCAATACTTTGGAACGATAGTGGAGAACCGATAATAAATCCATCGATCAAGTTGTCGAGGAATTGACCTGCGCAAAATTGCTTTTGGATGCCCACTGCAAGCTGCGAGCACAGACCGGCCGACTCTTGACAGCGGTTATTTTTGCAGCTCTGCAGGGGAACGGTGCTCAATGTGCGCTCCCGCTCGTTGCGGCGGCTTTTGGCGCCTGTGGATGCCACCAAGAACCATGGTCGCTTCACACGCAACCTGATTGGCGAGATAGACGATTTACTGTAACGCTGAGTGCGGGACACATGCAACCGCTGACATCCCACATTTTATCGACATAGAATGCGGGGATTGACACTGGCGGGCAGATACAACAAAGTGGTGCAGCTTCAGTTGCCTTTAGGGATGTTTGTAACGTGGGAGCGCGAAGCGCGGCGGAATCAAGATGTCGGACTTCTATTTGCTAGACAAGAAGCGTCATGCAGGAACATCTTGCTTTGGAATGCGCAGAAGTCTGTGGCTTCACTAGCGACTTCTCCCTGCATGAGGCTTTCGACGATAGACGTACTTTGACGGCTCCAATTTTCTGCACAACACACTCTCGATGCTTCGGGCAAAGATTGACAAGAACAGAGCGTTTCTGAAAGAGACAACCGAGACCAATTGTAAACCATGTCTCACCACAATAGAAAGTTCGTCTGGCAGGAAGTAGGAGCAGGTTCACCTGTGTGATTGGAGCAGTTGGTGGCTTGGCGTTGAAACACCAGCGCACAGGCCGCCCTTCCCAGCGAGGATCAGAGCCACAGTACTGCGACTAACCTAGCAGGGGGTTCAGGTACACTATCCTTATCAAGGGATACTGATGTTTGCTCGAGTCGGCAAGTCTTCCAGATCGCCAGCTGACCAACACGTTTCTGTATCCTCCCGCATTCAGCTCCACTCGGAGTTTGGATCTTTGCGAGTTCGGCACATTATGGTGACGGTCCAGCCTCTCTGTGCACACATGCTCTTTTCCCGTTCCGTTGTCGTATTGACTAGGTCGACAGCGGTGCCTTGCAGCGTCGCACCAGCTGTTAGTTTAGAAGGCTCGCTGGAAACGCGGAAGGTAGCCCAGCAGCCAATTGTTGCGATCCACGACTGGAGGGGCCACTGTTTCAGGAACAGACTTGCCATCCAGTCACCGTCCCGTCTGATGAATGCAGACTCCATCAAGACCAGGAATTTTCTCGAGATGCGAACCGGGGAGCCTCTTCCAAGTTGCCAAAAGGGGAGTTGGGCCGACCCTTGAAGCCTCTAGGCTTCCGTCATCAGCGGGTGAGAGTGAGAAAACTGCTCACCGCTGTCGGCAGCGACAGCAATCTCCCTTTTTCAGTGTTTTTGAAACACAGCCATTCCAGCTCCAGTCCGATCTGTGCGGGCGGTGACAAATTAGACCGGCAGCTGCGCGGTGAGTGTGTTTGGCGAACTCCATCCTGCTGGACTATTTGGAGAAGCTCCGATGCTCTCTTGCCAGAGTACCTTACCTAGCGTGCCGGTGTTCCTGTGCGAGCGTACACGGCCGTCTTATCTCGCAAATCTAGTGCCTCGATTAGCAATGCGCTGCGCTGGGAAAGTGCAAGCAGCGGACTCTCTTTTGCTCGCTGGTGGTTTTTGCTTCCTGACTCCGCCGTGGGGCGACGATCCCCCTCCCCCTCCTTGTCCGACAGGCCCTGGTTCAGCGCGCGGACCACAGGCGTCCGTCAACCCATGTGGCATGGGTATACTGGGAGCAGGTACCAAGGTACCCCCAGGTTACTCATGCTCTAGAGTGCCCGATCGCACGAAGAGAGATCTCCTCTGTGATCCAACCAATGTTGACGACATCTGCGTGCTTGCAGCAGCCAGGCCAGCAATGGCAATCCTGGGACCCTGCCCTGTGTCTAGTGCGCGGCGGATTTACGCAACACCGCAACGCACACGTAAAACCTCTTGGTGAGGAAGCACCGACGCAATTGAGAGCAAAAAAACAGGCGCCGATTGCGTCGACCGGATCTATCCACGCACCCTGGCCAGCTTCAAGTGCTTGCATGGAGCTAGCTTCACCTGGGCTCGACGGCGACCACACACAAGCACCCAGGCACACACTCCTCAGAAGTCGACCCCAAGAGGCCAAAAAAGACCAAGACCAAGCTGCAGATGCATGCTGCACCACGATGCAGGTCGCTGCACGCTGGCCTCCACCACCCCGCTTGGCCTCCCAGCCCACTACACCACGGTGCTGCAGCTGCTGGGTGCGGGTTGCGAAGCTGCTGGCAGACCTCCATCCCGCTCTTAGCAGCCGTCCCTCCGCCCCTGTCGAGGCTCGAGCACACTTTGTCGTATATTATCACCCGGTCTCGTCCAGGGGATCCCATTTATTATTTTTAAAAGCTCGGTAGCTAACCCACTTGCTCTGCCTGCGAACTCCCGCATATAGGCGACGCGGAAGCTCGTGTCTGTATCAAATCTTCCTTTTCTCTTCTGCCGGCCACACCACACCCCCCTCCGCCCTTCCCGAGGGCCTCACGCTGCCGGACTCATGAGCGTCATATACCAGGACTCGTCCTGCCTCCGCCCGTCCTAGCTCGTTCCTTTTCATGTTTGTCTCCCCCAGCCTCTCTTCTTTGTCCTCTGAGCACCTTTGTTGGTGCTTGGTGCTCCCGGAGAGGCCCGCCTGAGCTCACCTCTACCCGATGGCGGGCTGAGTTTTTCCCTCTTCTTCTTTCCTCCTCGGGCTTGCTGCTCGCGAGAACGGAACATGGCCTTGGCGGGGTTGCTCGTGGCGGCAGCATGCTCTGTCCTGCTTGTCCGGCCTTCCCAGGCCGTGGTGTTAGGCGCCCGCCAGGATCATCCCGAGGCCCTTCAAGGTAGGGACAGAGACTGGGGATGGCGGCCAACACCACCGTGGGCGAATCCGCATGTACCACCAGCACCAGTGCTAACATTCCGCCCCCCAGGACCTCTCCCACTCTCTCCTCTGATACCCAGACCACCCCCGGGAACTGTCACCGTGACTACTCGGCCATTAGTATCCGTCAACCCACCAACCGATAGCCCACCAAACCCCTCTCCAACTGAATCGACACCCGGTGGCGTTCCCACGGACACTCCACCACCGCCATCATTTCCCGGCAACTCTCCTCCTCCCGGAGGCACGATCAATCCGGGATCAGGATCGGGACCGGGATCGGGAACCCCTACCGATATTCTTGTGACCGATAAGCCCACCCTTAGCGGGGCGAGCCCAACCGCAACTAATCCTACCGACGGCACGGGGTCTTTGGACGGCACCTCTGAGGGGATGGGAAGCAACAGGAACCTTGTCATCATCTTGAGCACTGTGCTTCCAGCGGTGGGGCTCTTGATTCTCATTGTGGCATTGTTCGCATGTCGGAGGTATCGCAAGGGCAAGTCTCCCTTCTTGCGGGGTATCTCTCCAGTCGACGACGATGAGATCGCCACGTGGAAAGTACCCAGGTCCGAGAAGACCCCTCTCCCCGGCAGTCATACTGTTGGTGGAGGATTTGGAGCGGGGCCAGCAGCAGGAGCAATAGCCGGGGTGACGGCCGGAGCCGGTGCAGCGGTCATGACTGGGGCGGCTGGAGGCCGGCGAAGCAGCAGCAGCCACAGACCTTCACATTCCAAGACACCCTCGGTAACTTCGGTCAAGAAGCCACCAAGCGTCATTGTTTACTCGCATCCTCATAGCCAAGGAGGATACCGTCACTCATCCGACAACAGTTCCCCCCGATCCTTCATGTCACACGACACGGGCACAACCCAAGCTGCGTCACCGCCATATAAGATAAGCTTTGAGAAGATCCTCCCGCAAACGCCAATTCAAGCCAAGGCACCCAACGCTAGGATAGGCCTGACGGATGAATCCATCCCCGGTGACGAGCCTTTTATCCCGCGCGCCAGACGCCAACCATCTCGTCTGTATAAAATGCCGCCAAGCGTTGCATCATCCTATCGCCGAAACCACGTGAGGACGACAAGCTCAAGGAGCAGTACCCGCAGCTTTGGCGAATATGCCTATAGCGGCTCCGACTTGGGCCTGTCTCAACGCCACTCACACGACTACATTCCCCGCACCCACCAAAATGGGCACTGGCGAGTTTATTCTTCGTCTTCTATCCCGCCCAGATTGTCCTTCAGTGACGACAGCGTTCTCAACGGCCAGTGGTCACCACGTCCTTTGCTCGCGGAGCATGAGATTGGGATGGCGATTGGCTGACAAGCTCTTCGCTCTTCTCTTTTGTTGTACTCTCTATCATGAGATAGTGTCGGAAATACACGTCCCCAACAGGGACGGGACTAGGCAATGTTCTACCAAACCTCACTTGTTTTTCTTTTTTCTGTTTCTCCCTCTCGGACAGGTTTTGGGCAAAGGAATCTCTAGTCACCACTTTCCAAGGTGCGCCGTATGATATGGATGGATATGGTACATCAGGAGTTGGAGGGTATCGTTTTGGGTCGATGACTGATGACAGGAAGAGATGATGGATATACCCCTGGGAATGATATGGCTTTCTCCGGAATATGCAAGATTCTGGCATGTATTTTTCACTTTTCCGGTGAGGGGGCATGTCAGCTCCCGTGACTGAACGGCACCATGGTGGGAAAGGCCAAACAATGGGATGGTCATGGAAATAAATTGGCAGGCTCTGTACTCCGTATCAATAACCCATTGCAAGTAAAGTTGCATACCTACTCCACGCAGGCTGCGCATGTACTAAACTTGAGGAGTTATTTATTACGGAGGATATATAACAAAGAATACCAAAACAACATTTGTATACCAAGCAGCCAAGATGAGCAAAACAAGTTTCTAGCAGCAGCACAGGTGATGATATAGAGTCTTGGTCGATCCGGTCAAATCAGACGCCTCTGCTGCCAGTCACTTGAAACGGCGGTGCGTCCGAGCGCGTGGGGAGAGTCTTGCCGGATTTCGAGGATTTCTGGTCGAAGCAGAACATTTGCGTTACGTGGGGGAAGAAAATAGGATGGCGACTCTACGCTCGGAACCGTTTACGGAACCACGGATGCCGCCAGCTTGTGCAGAGGGGATGATTTGGTCGACTCGGCGGTGTCGGAATACACTAGGCAATTGCAATCGCCGTTGCTGGTATTCCAGATTTTGTACTGCTCTGGTTAGCTGATGGTTTGTTAAGGGTACATCTGAAGCGATCTCGACAATCCGAGTAAATTATGGAGCACAGGGTAGAATTGGAATCTAGAGTATACTCCATTTTATTCATTACCCATATCGGAGATTTTCTTCGGCCAGATGAAGAAAGTATCACTCGTAGTGTTGGCTAGTGATCACTCAACACAGAGAACTCCCTCTAAGATCCGGTGAGAGACGGGAAGCTCCGCCCATTAACGCGTCCAAGCGACATGCGCGACCTGACGCGCCGCAATTTCATCTTTTTCCCCACAGCAGCAGAGCATGTAGATCTATCTATCTATCTCGTCTCATTGCGCACAAATCGGCCTCTAACGTTGTTAGCCTCTTGGAATTGTTAACCACTAAGGTGTTGTGAAATCCACAAGCCTGCGTCGAACTCACCCTCGACTGCTGTCGAAGCTATTTATTTGATTGTTCGACACTACCCCCGCCTCACGGCGAGACAATCGCCAACCACCATGCCGGCCCGGAAGAGCGAGGCGCGCCGGAGCGACATATCAATCGCGCGGTTTGTTCTCGCTGACGATGAGACCCCCGGCGCCGACACAGAACCCTCTCCATCCGTCGAGCCAACATCCGCCCCCGCCCGTGCGTCAACACCAGCACCATCGGCCACTGGCACCCAGGCATCGCCACATGACAAGAAGGACAAGGATAAATCTGGAGACAAGGACAAGGACGCTGTAACCATTGAGGTAGGTTGTAGCACAAACCAGAAACAGATGACAGGAGGACTAATCCTTGGTCTCTCTCTCTAGGACCTAACCCTTCCCAAGTCGATTATTACCAGATTGGCCAAGGGCGTGCTCCCGCCTAACACGCAGATACAAGCCAATGCGATCCTGGCGCTGAGTAAAAGCGCCACCGTCTTCATCAACCACCTCGCAAACAGGTACGCGAATAGCTCAGAACCAAAACCCCTTGGTATGACGAAGCACGCTGACCCTCCATTCCGAAGCGCAAATGAGTTTACCTTGAGTGCCAACAAGAAGACAATCATGCCCGCCGATGTGTATAAAGCCCTCGACGAGATAGAATTCGGCTACATGCGCGAGCGAGTCGAGGCCGAGTTTGCGAGTAGGTTTTTCCATCCATGTCCACCATTGATTTTGTCACAACTAACATCTCCTGCCGTAGAATTCAACGAGATACAAACCTCCAAGCGGTCTACTTACCGCAAAAAAGTGGCGGCAATGAAAAAAGCCGCCAACACGGGCGAAGGATCTAGCATGATGGCAGATGCCTCCATGGTCTCGGCCGCCGACGAGACTGACCTGCCCGTGGATCACGAAGAAGACGGTGTAGGTCAGCCTAGGGTTTCCAAAAAGCCCAGGATAGACCCCAGCAGGGAGGATCCGCACGTGGAGCTGGATGATCAGGATCACGAACCGTCGGATGCGGAGACGACGCCAGAGGAACCTGAAGAGGAGGAGGACGACGAAGAAGAGGTCGAGGAGGAAGAAGAGGAGGGAGAGGAAGAAGAAGCGGAAGAGGATGACGAAGGTCATGATGGTGAACGGGTGGCGCGTGATGAGGATGAAGCGTTGGACGATGAAGATAGCGAGTAGGTTTCGCATTCCCACCGTGCTCGTGGAGACTCGAGACTGCGCTGCTAGTAGTCTTTTCCCCTTGAAATAGCTGGCGAATCCGTCGGTGTGGGAATACTACATAGCGATGGCGTTACGATGAAAATATATCAATGAATTTTGTTAATCTGGGGGATGAGCTAGATGATGTAGGTGATGTAAGTGTGGAAATTTCGTGGTTCTCTAGACTAGGTGCTTGTGTGGCATGGAATGAGTGTCGAGGCAGATGATGTGACCATGCCCGAACCTAGGCGTCAACACATGCCTGCCGTTTTGAGTATAAACACTCCTGGCCCCGATTAAGAGGCCCTCTTCCAGGTGAAGCAGAGAATACCACGTCGTTAAATGTTGGTTAAACTTGCATGTGTAAATGGACGGTAGGTGTTTAAAGGAAGAGCTTTTTTTAAGAAGAAGAAGAAGAAGAAGAAGAAGAAGAAGAAGAGCTACAGACTGAACATGAAAATGGACGTAGGAGGGCAAGCTCGGCCGCGCATTGGACATCGAAATGTTTAGATAGTCTACAAACGCTTGTTCATCTGCCTACTTGATGCAGAGTTGATTGGTTGCCCTGGAGAACAAGCGGTTGGAGTACTTTGGGTATAATAAGGCGAAATTTGTATAGGAGAGTTTGGATCTGGCATTGCATGCGAGTGGTATGGATGTTTGCTGGCATTTATTACTACTGTGGATTGGAGTACTGGCTGTTCGCCAGTGATGCTACTGTCATATATGTGATATGCACGAGAGGAGTAGGAGTGATCTCGGAGGATGGGAGAAACAGTCCAGAATCAAATCAAAATAAGATGACGCTTACGTCACACCTCGCACAGAAGACACCTAAGGAGGCATCGGTCGCAAGACTGGGAACAGGCAGGAGAGAGAAAGAGGGGGGAGAAAATAGGCACATTACCGACGCACCTGGGATGTCATCTTCTAATAAGGTGGCATCACAACAAGCTGAAAACCGCTAGCTGTGTAAGTAAATGGGATAGAGTAAACAGCTCAAGTCTGGCAGAGACTACAGGCAAAGCGGGATATACGAATCAACGGGCAACCTCGAATGGAAGCAACCCCGTCCATCCATCCACGTCAAACAAACCTAAGCAAGCCCAACAACAATAACAACAACACCCAATGTCAGATACACAAAACACGAGAATAGGAATGATATGAGATGAAATGATGTGAAACTTCTCCAAATGCTGCCCGATGTTTACAAGCAAAAAACCATAAGTATGGCATGCATGTGCCTGGCTGCAAAAGGGCGTGTGCTATGCGCCGTGGGCAGCCCAGGTACTCAGGCTGAAACTGAGTCCAAAATCCAGCAACAGAGAACGAGATCAAGTCAAGAACTCATAACTAGCCACAGATAAACCAAAAGATTGTAACCACGCTATTCTCGAAAAAGAATCAACGGGGGTTACACATATTGGATAATGAATAACGACACTCAAGAAGCATAGAGAACAAAATGGGTGTGGTACGTGAGTAATACGTCCGCAGTAAGAATTGTTGCCAAAACCAACCATCGAAGTCAAACAAGACCAAACCGAAAAAAGGACCGAATGATGTTGATATCCACCTAACGTGTGCTTTGTGTGCGTGTGAAACCCATGGAATTTGCACACACACAGCCAACCAGAAAAAAAAACCCAACAAGTTAACCAAGCCCAAATTCCATCCAAGCCAGTCCCACAACAACCAAGTGAATGCAGCCAACACGAGCAGAGCCGACCCCTGACCATCCGACCTCCGGGGAAACCGCCGTCTCGCCCAACAAGCCCGTCCGTCCCAAGATCCACCCACTCCATCGTACAGAGAGCCGGACCAGCATTGGGGAGGTTAAAACCTGCCAGATTTGGGGAAAGCCAGGCCGAGATCCGCCGAAAACTAACGTAATGCGAGCAGAACAGCATGGTATCAAGTTGTGACGTATAACCGTAACCGTAACCGACCCAGATGCTCGAACGAATGGGGCGCGAAACGAAGAGATAGAGAGAATGCATAGGAAACGAACACCATTTGTAGAAATAAGAAAGAGTTAAATGAATGAGAATGGGGAAAAAAACCAGAGGTATCATCGAACTGAAACAGAACCAGAAATTCTCCCAGAGACTCCTCTATACCCATGCCAGGCCTAATGTGCAAACCGCCATGCCCCTAAAAGCAGATAGCCTCTCCGATCAACCGAATCCTGGGGGTGTTGCAAAGGCATGGAGTTTCGCCATTCGCGAAACAAGACAAGACAGTGCGGAATCGCATCAATCCGCCCTGTTGGCCTGGCGCCTAAATGCTCGAGGCCGCTCGCACGGGCTGCTCACTCGAGTTACCAGCTGCCATATCGAGCGACGGGCCAGCACTTATTGCGGCTGAGACCACCACTGCTGCGCTGTGGTTTGCTGTTGAGGCCAAGATTGCGTCACAGCGGGCGGTGGAGCGCTTTGGTGCATGTACTGGCGTGGAGTCTGCTCCGGGTTGTACATGCCCTGTGAGGTGGTGCTATACCCCTGACCCATGCCCGGCATGCCTGAATAAGACATATTTCCACCCGGGACTTGGCTCCCCGAGCTCGAGTGCCGCAGTGGCGCTGGAGACTGCTGAGGGTGAGGAGACGGCTGTGACTGGGCAGTATAGGCAGAGTATCCGTGCTGCGGAGTCTGGGGCGTGGGAGGCCACATCTGGCTCTGCGTGTAGTTATAGTTCTGTGAAGCCGGCTGCATACCTCCAGCGGGACCTGATGACGAGTTCATTGGTCTCGAGCTGTTTGGAGCTGGAGCTTGGGCCATACCTCTGAGTGAACCCTGAGGGACCGAGTTTTGCGCGTGGATGGGCTGTGAATATGGCGCCGCAGTCATCATCATCTGGGGGCTCTGGTTAGGCACAACGCTGGGCTGAGACATTCCCGTAGCTGGCACGTGGGGTGATGGCGCCGGCCTGCTGGTTGGCGCAGTGGCATCCGTGGTCCCGGCTGGCTGGCTGAGTGTCGTCGCAGGCGGCTGCTCGTGTGTCCTCCGCCAGAGATTCTGCATGTAATCGCCGCGCATCTCGCGTTGCTGGTTGACGGTTCGGTTGAACTCGGCCGCGTGGTGGGCCTGAGCGTGCAGTTCGGGGATGGGACTCGGCTGGGTTCGGTCCTGGTAGGCCGGACCAGTCATCTCTTGGCGTGGTACCGTCTTGAGGATGTTTGAGTAGTCGCGACTCCGGGTATCAGCATACTCTAGAGCCGTGTCATGGTCAGCATTTCGATCGCAGCATGCAGAGTATCGCACGAGAAAATGTACATACCTGGTTGAACAAGTGGCTGTGGAGCACCACCAAACTGGCCGGGATTCGTGCTGTAAACAATCTCGCCGTGTGGTCCGCCGAGCATCGATGTGTTCTGACTGGCTTCAGCGGCAGCATCCCTTGCCGCCTTGGACGCACCGGGCCGTTTCTCGCCTGCGGGATCAGCCTCGGTGAAGCCTTGCTTGCGTGCCTTGGACTCCCAATAGTCATCACGGACTCTCCTGCCGTTCACAATAACGCGGCTCCCAAACTGGCGGAACATGCTTCGGGCCGTCACAATGGCAATCTGACGCGAGCGGTACGAGAAGGGCAGAATTTCCTGGTTGACAAGGTCGTCTTTCTCAATCTGATTGGCAATGATCTTGTAGAGGGATCGATTTTTGTTGAAGAGCAAATACGAATCGCGATAACCGAGGACCCGTGCGCACTCAGTGGCCAACATGAAAAGTTTGTCACCGCGATTTGGGACCAGGAATGTTCTGCATCTGTATTCCCTGTTTCCTAGTAGGTGGCCATTGGGCATGACCTTCTTTTCGCCCGCCTCGTCGATCTCGCGGGGGAGGTACTCGTCGCCGCCGGGACCGAGCTGATCCGTCGTGTGATCGCGAACCGTCGGGAGCGCTTTTAGTGTCGACTTGGTCGGCGTGGTCTTTGGGGGCGACGCCTGAGGAGGAGGCGCGTAGGTAGGTGTCTGAGCCGGGAGAGGCGCATTTTGATTTTGCGGGGTCTGCGGCGGAATCGTCTGGGGGATAGGTGGAATGGACGGCGCCTGGTTCGCGGTCTCAGAGACGCCTCCCGAAGGTCTGGACTTCATCGGTCTTCCTCTCTTTCTGGGCTTGTCGCCACCTGCGAGTATGTCGTCAGCTTGTCTTCCCATAACACCCTTAGGATTGTGTGTCCGCCGCATGCTGCAGATTCTGTGTGCGTTGCACGACTAGCGACATGTAACGTGCACACACACATACACCCGCAACAGAGTCCCGTCGCGCCGGGGTTGATGGGGACGGGGGGCAGCGACAGCTACACAAGGGTTAAACACAACGCACCGTCATCGCCAGCCGACCCTGGCGCTCCTGAGTCTTGGAAGTCGTCCGGCGAACGACTGCGCTTGATGCCTCGAGCGGCTGGGTTTACCAGTTCTAGTCGAGGTTCGACGTCAGCATCGCAGCGCGGGACATGCGCGGACGAGTCACGTCCACGTTGGAAACATCGAGTGCGGAGGTTGGGATTTGTGTGAGAAGACAGCCCGCTATGAGCTCTGCGACAGGCGCCACAGTACAAAACATGGCGGGCGGGTGCGCGCGCACGATTGAGCAGCTCTGACAACGACGGCGGTGGTGGCCGGTACCTGAGATGTTCTGCGACAGTGGTCGCGCGTGCGGTTACTCTCCGCTGCTGCAGCACAGCAGCGACAAGAGTCGAGCGTGTTGCGCCGCTGTCGACGCGCGCATCCGGTCCAGGGCCGGGGAAACACGCGAGACTTTAAAAGACGGACCGTAGACATACCTGTGTTGAGGGCTGCTGGGTTGATTGTTGCACTATCAGCGCCGTTGGGCGGTGCAGAGTACATGAGTGCAGGGCGACGTCAACCACGTCAACGGGTCTGCGAAACGACGTGTCTTGATATAGTTGGGTTGGCTTGAGGGGTGACAGGCCACCCGGGGCGCGGGCGCGGGCGCTCAAGCTGATTCACAACCAAAAGCACTCAAGCTTTTGATTTGGTCTGGAATGCATGCGCTGGGTGATGCAGGCAGGAATGCTCATGCATATGGTTGGCGCAAATCCACGTCTGCTCCAGAATTGGTTGTGTCGAATGAAAGGTTAAGTTCGGCGTTATAAAAAAAGATTGCGAGAAAGTAAGCGATTTTGCGGGTTTCGACCCTTGTTTTTTTTTCCCACTACACGGAATACAACAGGTTAATTCCTTGGGATCGCCTCCTCTCCTCTCGCACACCCCAGAAGAAGCCGTGGCCAGCGTGACTGCCCGCTGGGAGACGGACCCAGGGAGCTTCTGGGGCTGGAGCTTGTTCGCAGCAGAAGCTGCAGACGCACGAGCGGGGCCCCCAGGCCGGTTCACATCTGGTCCGACAGGGGAGGGGGGTACATCTTTCTCAGGCAATTACGTTACGTTCCCGCACCCCAAAGAAGCGACAAGCAGTCAAAGTGGGAACACCGCGTAAAGTATACACAACTCTGAACTAGGTACGCGAAGACCGCGTTGTGTACCAGAGCGTTGCGGAGCGGCTTCGAAGCACAAGCACTAGAAACCAAGGACCAAGAATCTGAACCCCAGGTTTTCTGTCAATACTGTACTGCGTACAGACGCTCTTGCGAACGTAGAGGCAATCGCGGATGGGACGGCCTAACGCATGGGGGATCTCGGGCTTTGGAGGACTCGGGCAGGTTACGTTGGACGGTAGCAGCAAACACAGGGGTGCTTCCTCTCAAGATAGGCAGTACTGAGCGCCCCTAGGGCCGTCTCTCTTCTCCGTATTGAGGAGGAAAATTCGGAGCTGGATATCATCTCTGGAGTTCACGCGCACGAAAGCCGCCGACGCTCGCCGAAAGCGACCCCTCGGAGCGATACCTCGCAGGCAGCGCCCTCGTCTGTTGGCCCTTCGAGGTTGGCTCGCGGCGCAACTCGGGCAACGTAAACTACCAACGATAATTGGGCGCCAGTGAGTGTCGCGCTGCATCTGTACTTGGAGTAGGACAGTTTGTTGATGCTCATTATCGACATCTTTCAGCGGTCTCTCTCCTGTGTCGATGCGGCGCGCTGTGTTGCCATGATGCGGAATCCGCGAGGGGTGTGAGAAGGGAAGCGAGGGGCAGCGGCGGAACGGCGAGAATGTGACCGTTTTCCTCGAGACCGTCTTCCCAATGGCGCTGTGGGGTGCACCACAGACTTGCGGGTTTCGTCGAGTGGGTGCGATGCGATGCGTAGGGCTTGGGTCCTGCTTCCCATTTACCACCCCTCCATGATGGAACTTTCACGGTACGTACCCCGGCCAGTGTGTGGTCCTGGGTAGATTGAAGCACCTCATTTCGCGACGGCGGGACGAGATGGGGCGTGAAAAGGTGTCCACGCTGAGTTTATCTCAACTGCAGCTCTTCCCGCTTGACGTTACAGAAAAAGCCGTGTCGCCTCTGATTTGACAAGCTTGCCGACTCCAGACGAACAGGTTGACGGGCGACAGCAGCAGACAGATGCTGCGGGCACTCGAATATCCCGACTGGAGCACAAAAGGGCATCGGTTTCAGCGAGCCACGGAGGGCGTGTTCCCAGGGCAAAGCAGGGGGGCAAGGGCTGGGAGGAGCAAGGAAGTGAACGCGATTACGTGCGGGTCAAAAAAGCGGCCTGCGGAAAAGAGGCGAAGCAGGGCTCCATTTCCTGGCTTGGCTGGGGGCCTTGGGAAGGCAGGTCTGACCAACCAGAGCCACGCTGCGAGATGCGAGACGCATAGCAGCGGGCTGCCAAGGCCGTGGTGGGATGTAGTCTCTGCAAGTGTTTGAAAGGTACTTCAATGAAGTACCAGCTGTTATCATGGCTCCGCAGAATCCTGCCAAAAACCGGGGAAACCTTTACGGGCGGGACATCCTTCGTCACTAAAGCCCCACCAGTTTCCAAGTCTATCGATAGTACACACAATTGCGACAACAAAATCAGCAAAATGGAAAAGAAACAGGTGAGACAAAAAGTCGACACATAGCGTGCGAAGGGATGACTCAGTCGGGCTTATTCTTGCGCAACTGAGGAAGCACTGACCGCGGAGACAATCTGATGTCGCACAATTTACGGCGCGGGCGACGGAATCGGTATCCTGAACGGCGTCCTGTGGAGGCCATGGTGAACCCAACCATTCAGAAGGCCGAAAGCGTACAGAAGGGCTGACGAGCGTCCCTGGTTAAGCGACATGTAGTTGCAGCCGCTCTATAGCACTTGCTACGCAGCGAGTTTTCTTTCTTTCTTTTTTTCTTCTCATCCCTTGGTGCTGGTTCGGGTCTGCAGCTCTTGATTCCGAGAGAACCATTGCGTTTGGCTTGTCGCCTGCGACGCCGTCGCCGATCTCTATCCATCACGTTTCAACTGGCGATGTATTCCTTGCCGAGCTGACATCCCACTCTTGCCCACTGTCTCAAAGAATCGCGGCAGAAATAGAACACTCGAATCCCGAGCGACTCTGACGCGTTGCCGGCTTAGACACCGCGAAAACGACACGGAGTTTGTCAGCTGAGCGGTCAGGTGGGAGGAAAATGTTTTGAGAAGGAGGGGGCGGAATCGCCGGCCTTTCCGTCTAGAAGCGCTAGTCCAGGGCACGATCCAGCATTTGTTACGGCATTGGATGCTCACGACCTCTCAGGAACACGAATGATTTGTTTGGTGTTTGTGGCCAACTTGGCGAGTTGACCAATCCGAGGAAGGAGCAGCCTCCCGCCGACCGGCAACACTTACACCCACCACTATCGTAGCTGCATTTGCGAGGCTGGCTGCAATTCGTTTCGAGAGCAGACATATGAACATGCTCCGTTTCATTCAGGAACAAGTACGCGCCGTCAATGGACCGAACATCCATGCGCGCGTTGATGGCGCGAAAACCCTCGGAGTTGCATGGCTCAACACTCCTGAGACTTTGTCAAGACAAGGACGGCGCGGCGAGGTCGTCTCTCTCCCTGCCTTCGTTCTTGCGCATTGGAATCCGTGTCCTCTTGGTGCCGAGTGCTCTGGTCGGCAGGTGGACCGTGCAGTTCACGTTGTGGAGCTCAGACCGTGTCAATGATAATCCCACACCCCTGGCCGCAACAAATGGCGAGCGAGGGAGTCACCAGGTACTGGGAAGGCTGTACTTACAGCTGATACTGCAACGGATGCCGAGTTTGATGGCAGAGGATTAATGACGCGACGGAGACGACGCCAAGCCTGCAACGCACAATACGAGACTCCGTTTTGACTGCGACCTTGGAGCAACTCGAGACCGAAGGCCTTACGATGGCGGGCACAAGTCTTGACTTCCTTTTCTGCGCTCGCGATGCGCTATCACTAGTTAATCACCAGCAGCTCGCCCGATCCGGAGGATCCCGCGCTGAAGAGACGGCTCGATAGCCCCCGAGACCAGCTGGCGATGAGGTCAGCCCGCATTCCCATTTAACACCTATCCGCGTCTACCTCGGGGAGGAAGGCCAGAGATGCGTCGGTACTCGTGGGTTTTTTGGATCCTATCGATCCCGCCCGAGTCCTGTCGCCCTTGCTCTGTCCGTCATTGCTCGTATAGCGGCCTATCTATCACATGAATGATCACATTGTGCTCTTGCGAGTGTGCTCAGGTGGCTGCGAGAATCAAGGTCGAATTACATGATTAAAACGGTCAGGGGTTACACAAGGCAAGCCACCAGTCACGTAATTCTTTCTCCCTTGTCTAAGAGAGAATATGCCCAGTGCTCGACCCTTTGTGGCATTTTATACTCGGCTTCTCCTCGGGACTCGACAATAACATGCCGATGTTGCTCTCTTCCGTCAAAGCAACATGGGCTACATGGCTATCGCTAGCAGCCAGAGCATACATGCGGTCCCATGCCGGCGATTTGGTGCTAGGACTCATCCATACCTACATATAAGTCTCCTGAGGCACCTTGATTGGGCGGCTGGCACGTCGAAGGCAAATGAAAACGCCACATGAAAGATCGGTGAAGCAGCCGCTCGCCATCAGAGCCTTCTCCCATGTCATCTTTGAACCTCATCGGCACGAGGCTGAGCAAATCAGGACAGGGAGATGACAATCGCCGCCCGGACAATACCCAGCTGGGTGGGGGCAAGCGAGGGAAAGAGACGGCACCTTGCTTTTTGCCTGACCCTGACAGAATGGAAGCGGAACGAATCAGATGCCGCCGTACCAACATCCGGGCGTTCAAGCGTCCTTGCTCTGCCGCCTCACCAGGGAAGAGAAGGCCTTGACTGGATACCCCTCCGTCCCCCGTTTACGGCCCTGACGCCGTCCCAAGTCTGGAGCGGAGAAAACAGCCCGGTGAGCGCCACGGCATGTGATGCGCCTGTTTGACGCATCCCAAGGTCAACCCAAGTGCAATCAATCCGCCGCAGTGCCCCGGAAGTCTGGGGAGCGACAAGGAAACAGCACAAAAGAGGGTGTGGGAGAACGAGGCCAAACGAGCAAAGGAGGGGGGTGCCCCAGAGCTGGAGATGAGCAAGATGGAGGGGGAGGAGGACAGCGACGAGGTGTGCCGAGCAGGATGGGCCGGCGGGTCAAGTGGGTGTAGACAGGGGGTATGCAAGCGACTAGCTGCGATTGGACTTGGCATCGCATCTGCAACCTCTTATTGGCCTGCCTGATGCAACCGCGGCAAGCAGCTGACACGGACCACATCCTGCAAATCATGAACCATGCGTTTGACGACAGGCGTCGTCGCAACCTTGGCCTCCCCGGCGCCCCGACACTCGACACTTGCTCGCTCTCCCTTGGCTCGCTTTCCTGTCTCTTTCCTCCTGGGCGCTCAAGACTCGCACGCAAGGGCGATGCGTCCCTTCGAAGCTCTGATGCTGCTCCGCTTCATCCCTTTTGCTTTGCACCTCTGTTTCCTTGTCAAGATCCTAGGCCGTGCGTCAATCGCACGGTGTTTGTCTGCGACAGGTCCTGCGCCAAACTCGATGAGGCTAAGGGTCTGAGGAAGGATTGAGGGTAGATCTGGGGAAAAGGCCACCAGCATCCCTCCACGGCAGCGTGTGGTGTCCCAGTTATCGGACAGGGCCCGGCTTGCAGTTTTCCCAACCCAGGACCGCAGACGACGGGCGGGGCATGGCCCACGGTGGGAGACATCAGCAAACCGCTTCCCACATCTGCAGGCACCCCCCGAACCGGCCAGGCGCATTCCATTCCCAACGAGTGCGAAGGCAACACCAACCTCAAAGCCCCATCTCCACGATCGGCGCCCACCCCTCCATCCCCCCCCACCACCACCAACCAACCACCCAACACCACACACCCAAAGGCAGCCTGCCTCGTTCACTCTTGTTGCTTTTGCAGCTGTCATTGCAGCTCCCTGCGCGGGAGCCCCCTTGTTACCCGCTCTTGCAGCTGTTCGACTGTCGTTTCTGTTCCAAGCCGCCTGGCAACCGCGATGCGAGAAGCTTTCGGTGGCCACCTGGACCCACTTTTTGTCTAGTGTAGTGTGCAGAAACATCCATGTCGCTTCGAAATATGTAAGTCATCCGCCCTTGGACGCCTCCTCACCCTCAAGGACAGCCCACCCTCTTCCTCAAAGGTCAGCCTGTGGGGAGGCTTCCGGCTATGCCACGGGTTGCTAAGTCTGCCAGGACAGGACTGCCGACGCACGGCGAGCGGTCTGTTTCGACTTATGCTTCCCGCCGGGTCATAAGGGTTTCGTCTTACGACAGTAACGCATGCAGCTTGCAGCTCTCATCCTCGCTCATTCCGCATCGGGGAGCGGGACGCATCAAACGTAATCGGAGGCGTGAACGGACTGACCTAACGAGAACAACGTGCATTTCTGTTTAACCACACAAAACATCAATATAATGCCCAGCAAAAACCATCCAGGGCAGGGGCTGCTATCGGCAACATATCTCGATTAGTGCATCTCCAAGAGCGCGGGTGCAACGGCGCTAGGGCTCGCACTAAAATATGGCGCTTCTCTCGTCATCAACGTCAAGAGTTCCTGCGAGGAGTGACTACTGCATGCTGTTTGACGCGGAGCAAATGGCCCAGATGTCCACTCCGCTATCGAGCAGCCGTGTCAAGTTTCCAGTTCGAGGTGATGTCCTGCTCAGTACACGCAAGTTTTAGCAGCCTGCAGGTGGCGCCATCACGAATGAGACAAGATATGCACGGGGCGATGGTCGCTGGCCACTTTCCCTGACATGCCGGCGACGTCTTCTGGGTGAGAGTCGGTGCTAGAATACCTGTTTCTGCGCCGCTCCTTGTGTAGAATAACGGCAAGGTTCACCTGTACTGTTCCGCAGCCCACACCCCCTCTCTTCAGCCCGGATTGAAGGTAGTTGCTCCCCCGTTTTGACCTTTCGGCAACTTATCTTATCGGCCGGCTGGTACTATTTTTGCTATAATGGGCGGGCATCGTGGGCCTCTGGGCCCCGTCATTAAGGTTGAGGTGTGTCGACGGCATAAATGGAAAAATGGGAATGGGAGCTCTGACAACGCACCATCTGATCCGGTGGAGAGGGTAAAAGAGGGGGATGTGCCTTGCCCGTGGGACGCTGCGACCAGAGAGATACGTCGAGAGAGAGCGGCCCCCCTCCCAATGACAGGGCCCGAGATCCAAGATCCGGTTTGCTGTGGAAGCGAACAAGGGTTCTGTAATCTGGCAAAACAGGCCGGATGAATGCACTTGCAGATCATATGATCCAGGCATTGTATTAACTCGCAAATTGGCAAATTGAGCAATGCGCTCGTGCGGTAAGTCGAGGTAGCTGTCGCGTCTAGAAGCACTCTACCATGTAATGAACCTTTGGGAAGGTCCCAGGTGGGGGTGAAGAGGGGGGCTGGGAACCGCAGTGGAAGCTCCACGATGCTGCACCCGCAAGGTGACTTGCTGATTCAGGAAAGAGCAGAGACACAAGCTGAGCCTGCTGAGTGAGTTGCGCTGAGCCCGCGCGCGGCTTTGATTAAGATATGATGCGCGCAGGCGTGCCAAGAGGCCACCACTGGCCGTCGGCGGCCGAGTATTGATTGAGAAAGCGGACCGCGCGTGGGGAGACCGACCGAATGTGGCGGGAAATACTCGTGATGCATACACAGCCAGAACCGGCGAGCTGTCACCAGCTGCCAGGATCTAGCGGCAGCGGGGGTGGTTGCTGGATGGATGGAGGGGTTGGTGGGACCCGCTATCGATAAGGCTGCCCAGGCCAGGCAAGCGCACCATGGCCAGTGGTTGGCTGAACAAGCGTCTGGCGCGTCAGCGTTGCATTTCACATCACGGCATCAAACTCAAAATTCATCAAAACTCACAAAGCGTGGGGCAAAGGCTTTGTTGTCGCGGCCCGAAACACAAGACAACACAGCGTCACACGACACCATGGCGAGCCTCAAGAGATCGTTCGAGTCAGATCCGCTCGCCTCGAACATCTCCAGCAAGGTGTACGTGAGGTCGACGAAGAGCGGGAAAGTTCAAAAGATTGTGCGAGAAGTTTACCTTCGCCAAGATATCCCCTGTTCTTCCCAACTATGTAATACATGCTCTGCCCCCAAGGATGCTAGTGGAAAATGTAAGCTTCTCTGCTTGGTTTTGTCTCGTATCTCTGGCTGACTTGGACAGCTATCCCCGCTGTTCTGTCGGGCTCCCCTGCAGGAACCCAAAAGTTCCCCCAGGGCCATTACCTGATCCCCGACACCAATGCCTTCATCACCGCCATGGACCTGTTTGAGCAGAGCTCGGCTTTTTATGATGTGGTTGTTCTGCAGATCGTGCTTGAGGAGCTCCGCAACCACTCCCTGCCGCTGTACAACCGCCTCATCAATCTCACCAAGAGCGAGGACAAGCGCTTCTACGTCTTCTTCAACGAGTTCCGCCTCGAGACCCACGTCCCTCGCCTAGAGGGCGAGTCTGTCAACGACCGCAATGACCGCGCCGTCCGAAAGGCCGCTGCGTGGTACAAAAAGCATCTGGCGCTGACAAAGGCAAAACAGATCCCCGCCATTGTCATGCTGAGCAACGACCGCGAAAATCTGCGCAGGGCGAAGGTGGAGGGGATCTCGGCGTTTTCCCTGGGTGACTACGTAAGGCAGCTCAAGGACGGGGAGCAGCTCCTGGATATGATCCCCGACACCGAGGACAATGACATGATCAAGGAAAAGAAGACCGGTCAGCTCCTCTACCCAGAGTACTTCACCATGTCAAAATTGATGACTGGGGTCAAGAGCGGGGTCCTACACCAAGGTATCTTCAACGTTTCAACTTACAACTACCTGGAAGGCTCCATACGGGTCCCTGCCTTCCCAAAGGCTCTTCTTGTTATCGGCAGGGAGAACATCAACCGGGCTGTTGACGGGGATCTTGCTGTCGTCGAGGTTCTGCCTAGGGACCAGTGGAAGGAGCCATCCACACGAGTGATCGAGGAGGAGGCCATCACCGCAAACGAGAACCCCGACGCTGAGGAAGAACAAGGTCTTGTGTCAGAAAAGGAGCGAAAGGCTTTGCAAGAAGAGGTGAAGAGGACACATAGCAAGACTACCGAGGGTCACGCCCAGCCCACTGCGAAGGTGGTCGGTATTGTTAAGAGGAACTGGCGGCAATATGTCGGCCATATTGACCAGTCTTCTGTCAGCCAGTCAGCGCAGCAAGGACGAAAGCAGGACACCGTATTCGTTATTCCAATGGATAGAAAGATCCCAAAGATCCGCCTCCGCACACGGCAGGTGGCCGAGTTGGTTGGAAAGCGGATCCTCGTCAGCATAGATGGTTGGGATAGAGGGTCCCGACATCCCACTGGCCACTTCGTTCGCTCACTCGGCGAGCTCGAGACCAAGGCTGCTGAGACAGAAGCCTTGCTTCTTGAATATGACGTTCAGTATAGGCCCTTCCCCAAAACTGTGCTTGATTGCCTGCCCAAGGAGGGCCACGACTGGAAGGTTCCTGCTAGCATAGATGATCCGGGTTGGAGGGACCGCGAAGACCTTCGTGGCCTCTTGATTTGCAGCATCGACCCAATTGGCTGCCAGGACATCGACGATGCTCTACATTCACGCCCACTGCCGAATGGCAATTTCGAGGTCGGCGTTCATATCGCCGATGTTTCACACTTTGTTAGACCCAACAATGCCATGGACCTCGAAGCCAGTATTCGCGGAACAACTGTCTATCTCGTGGACAAACGTATCGACATGCTGCCAACGCTGCTTGGTACCGATCTATGCTCTCTCAAACCTTACGTTGAGCGCTATGCCTTCTCGATCCTGTGGGAGCTTAGCCCATCTGCTGACATTGTGAACATGAGATTCACAAAGTCGGTGATCAAGTCCCGCGAGGCCTATAGTTACGAACAAGCCCAGCTTCAAGTTGACGACCCGTCGCAACAGGATGATCTTACTAAGAGCATACGGACGCTTATGGCGCTGTCCAAGAAACTGAAACAAAAAAGAATGGACGCAGGTGCACTTAGCCTGTCTTCACCTGAAGTCAAGGTACAAATGGAGTCGGAGACATCTGACCCCATCGATGTAAAAACGAAGCAACATCTCGATTCCATGTCCTTGGTCGAGGAATTTATGCTCCTCGCCAACGTGAGCGTGGCGCGCAAGATTTACGAAGCTTTCCCTCAGACAGCACTCTTACGGAGGCACGGCGAGCCACCCAAGACCAACTTTGACGAGCTCGCCAACCAGCTCCGCGTCAAGAAGGGCCTTGAACTCAGTGTGGAGTCATCAAGAGCCCTGGCTGACAGCCTGAACAGGTGCATCGATCCTAAGGTACCCTTCTTCAACACCTTGATCCGCATCATGGCAACCCGCTGCATGATGGCGGCCGAGTACTTTTGTTCCGGGACGCAGGCTTATCCCGAATTCCGTCACTACGGCCTAGCAAGCGAGATTTACACACACTTTACATCACCCATTCGTCGCTACGCCGATCTTGTCGCCCACCGCCAACTCGCTGCGGCTATCGAGTATGAGCCGGTCCACCCAAGCGTCCGCAGCCGCGGCCGTCTCGAGGCCGTATGCAAAAACATCAACGTCCGCCATCGAAATGCACAGCTCGCCGGGCGCGCCAGCGTCGCCTACTACGTCGGTCAGTCTCTCCGTGGGAAGGTCACGGAGGAGGACGGGTTCATCATGAAGATATTCAGCAACGGCTTCGTCGTGCTTATCCCCCGCTTTGGCATTGAGGGGCTCATCCGACTGCGCGACCTCGCAGAGCCGGAGCCACACGCTGATTACGATGCGGAGACGTACACGCTCAAGACAAGCGGTAGCAGGGAGATTGCCGTTGAGTTGTTCCAAAAAGTGCGCGTCAAAGTATCAGATCAAAAGGATGAGACAACAGGCAAGAGGGGTGTGAAGATGGAGTTTATCAAAGCGTACTAAATGGCGAATTCTGAAGATAGAGCATGCGGCCTCATGGGCCCAGGTGCTGGGCTTGTTACAGGCGGCACAGAGATAGCTTGTGGCGATACCTAGGTTAGTTGACTGGTTTGTGAGGAAATAGGAACATATTCCATGGCTGTTTGTACTTGTTCGACAGGGCGCCTGATAGGAGGATCTATGAATATCGACACGACAATGCAGGTGTTCCGAGTCTCGGCCGAGGGAATCGGAGGTTGCGCCTTATGATTCGAGTCGCGCATAGATGTCCTGTCACGACACATTGGGGGCTCTTATTTGCATTTCCCGCCCGGGGGGGACCATAGTCATGATATACTCGCCTGCACGAAAATTGAACGAGCAAGAACAGATAGATTTTATTTTCGGGCCCGACGCCAAAACGCCTTCCAAGACCAAATTTCTCACCGCCACGCCCTCTTTTGAACGAGGCGTAATTGGAGTGACGGGGCCTAGAAAAAGGGGTATGCATAATCCACAGCCGCCTATCCGTCTACACATCTACGATTGCATTTCTACATCATTAGCGCCTGCATCCGGGTCATCATCACCCCATAGCCCTTCCAGTTTGAACTCAGTGGCCCATTCTGTAACAATCTCCTTCTGGTCAGGCATGACATAGTCGCTGGCAGTCTTAGACTGGTTCCCTGCTAGTACGACGCCCGGCTTGGGAGCATTGATCCAGCCTTGGATGCGGCCATCGCGCCAGTCGGTGATGACGGTCATAGCTGCGGCGTTGACGTTTGGAATGCCGCCCCTCCCAAGCCTTCCGCGCTTCCGGGCAACTTGAATGAGAAAATCTGTGGTGGGGTCGCCGTTGTCCGGGTTGGGCAAAAGTGGCGGGAGACCATAGACCTTGGTCATCTTCTCCATCAGGTCGGGTGTCGTTGACAGGCGCTTGAGCAACAAGGTTACCGCGGGCATCGGGTCCTCAATCTGCTTAGGTGGGACGGCGTTGAGGAGAACCAGGTGGGCATGTGCCTCGGTGGGATTCTTGGGAACAAAACCGGAGATGGAACCGGTGGAGGGAAAGACGATGCCGGGGGAATCCAACAACGTGAGCTTGTTGTCAATCTTTACTGCGCGGATAGATGTAGTCACACCAGCCTCGGCACCAGCGGGGCAGGCGGCATGCTGATTTCGACTCCCACCGAGACGTGACATCAAGGCGTTGATAACGCTCGACTTGCCGACATTGGGGTAGCCGATGACGCCAACCGAGATGGCACGTTTGAGATTACGCGATGCGGAAAAGGCCTTGAGTGCGTGAAAGAGTGCGCTGCTGGTGCTCTGAACTGTCATGTCACGGTGGTTAAAGGTATGTGCGTTTGGCGCCGGGTTGGATGCGCGCAACGGCAGTGTCGGGAAGTAGCGCCGTAGGTGAGCGAGCCAGTCCCGAAGGACAAGTGGAGGAATAAGATCTACCTTGTTGAGGACCAGGATGAGACGCTTACCGCCGCTGGCAGCAGCCATGACGGACCGCTCAACATCACGAGACCGTGTTCCTTCGGGATCCCGGGCATCGAGGACGTAGAGAACGACATCGGCCTGTTCCACCACTTGCTTGAAGACCTTGTCGTAAGCCTTGCGTGAGGAGGCACCGCCAGGTACTTCAGTTACTGCGTCGCTTTCATCATCCGATTCCGACTCATCTTCATCGTCCTCCATGTCATCCCCGCTCTGGAGTTCGCGCTCGTACTGCTCGGCGGCTTTCCTCGCGCTCGCCACAAGAGCAGCAAGGGGATTGGATTCGTCATCGATGTCGCTTCCACCCTCATCCATAGCATCATCTTCGTCCACATCCTGGACAAAGTCGTCCTCCATATCTTGCTCACCAGTTTTGGCAGTATCCTGGACTTGTTCCGTCTTCGCGGCCTTGGCGAGCTCCCGCCGGCGCTGCTGCTCCTCTTTCCTCCGCTCGCGGTCCTCTTCGATCTGCTGCAGGAGTTTCTCCTTGTAGGGGAACAGGTTGGGAATTCCCGGGTCCTTCTTCAGCTTGGATCGCCATTCGGGGTTCTTCTTGGCGAGCTTTCTCTGCTTGCGTTGCTTTGCAGCCGACGCCTTCTCGATTTTGTGTCGCAGCCGGACTGGTGTCCGCTTGGACTTTGGCTCTATGCATTAATGGTCAGCGATTGGAATCCAAAGGAGACATCCGACATACTCTTGGGTTTGTTGATTGAGCCGGCCATGGTGCTGCAAAACTGTTTCCGCCGACTTGTCCTGGCCACTGCGACTGGAAGCAAACCCCCCCCCCGTTGCCCAAAAATTATGGTGGAAAATATTTGTGCCACTCCTCACCGCCCCGATAAGGCATCAGAACCACAAAATAATTTTGACCCACTCGCACCCTCCAGCGGGGTGTTTTGCGACCCCTGTCCGAGTCTTGGGATGATTTCACCTACTGGAGATTCGATAATCGGGGTGTGAATAGTTATTGGCGGTTTCTGCAGACATATAGACCATCGCTGTCTTCAGATTATAGAGAAGTATTTGGTGAATATTTTGGGAATTGTTGACGAATGGGTAACCAATGGGTGCGAACTCGGTGGGCCAGGATGGCGGAATTACCCAATTCGTCACTTCCTATCACAGGCGCCAGACCTCACGTTTCCACCGCTCCGCCTCAAGATATATTTCCAGGAAATTTTCTCGTTAGCCCACAGGGAACAAGTTGGATTTCCTACATACAACAAACTCCCGCATTCTAGGATCTCTCGTAGTTGAGGCGAACCAAGAAACATCATTGGCGGACAAGGAAAGAGGCATCTCGATCCATCTCCCACGCGCCATCCACTCCATCGGAAACCATTGCCGACAATGGGCAGCACACAAGAAGATGTCCTGGAGTACTCTGCTCCCCCTCTACAGGTGACGTTTGATGGCTTCTTGTTTGACATGGACGGCACAATCATAGACTCGACCGACGCCGTTGTCAAGCACTGGGAGGCGTGAGTTTTCCGTCCTGACCGCTCTCCACCCTTTCCTCTTCACTGACCCGCCTATTAAACACAGCGTGGGGAACGAGATTGGCGTATCACCCGAAGTCATCTTGGAGACATCCCATGGGCGAAGGTCCATTGATATTCTCAAAATCCTCGCCCCGGAAAAAGCCAATTGGGAATGTTAGTTCACCGCCACTTTGTTGCTGGAGGACATTGTCTGACAGAATGGGGTTGCCTGCAGATGTCCAGCATATGGAAGCGCTGCTTCCAAAGCACTATGGAGCCGACGCTGTTGAGATTCCCGGCGCCCGGCCCCTCTTGGAGGAACTGATATCCCGGAACGCCCCTTGGGCCATCGTCACGTCTGGAACTGTGCCGCTAGTCACAGGATGGCTTGGGGTCCTGAATCTCCCTAGCCCGGACCACCTCATTACAGCAGAATCAGTGGTCAGCGGTAAGCCCGACCCAGCTTGTTATATAATGGGCCGCGAGCGACTTGGCCTCGCCGACGAAGACAAGCAGGTGCTGGTGCTGGAGGATAGCCCGGCGGGTATCCGTGCTGGAAAAGCGGCTGGATGCAAAGTCATCGGCCTTGTGACGAGCCACACACCTGAGCAGGTGCTAAGCGCTGAGCCTGACTGGATCGTCAAGGACCTCGCGTCGGTCAAACTGGTGTCGAAGCCCGGTGATTCGCGGATAACACTCGAACTCAGGGACGGGTTGGTGGTCAGGAAGGCTTAGCTGAGGATAGAGGCATGTGGAAAGAGGATGATAATCCAACGCAGCGACAGTAATAGAAGTTAGTGAACGGCCGCTGTGGCACCAGGGCGACAGTATGTCTCAGACATGCGTACGTTATCCTACGTTGAACAAACCAGATACGGCCCCCACCCTACTTGTGGCCTGCGACCCTGATCCTCGCGAACAACGGCCGACTCAACGCCGGGAAGACACAGAGACATGACTTATTAGTTGGATACGACGGGTTTTACCCACAGGATACAGTTAGCTCGGTTCCCATCCAATGAGTATCCCTTCCATTCTCTCGGCCTCAAACAGCGGAGTTACCGAAAGCCAGATTAAGCTGGTGGCGACGAAGAGGTATACCATATTAGACAACCCCTTTTCCTTCTGACACGGCAAGCCAGAGACGAACATTCATGGTAGGCTATACCGGCCTAGAACCGATGGCTGCATCACGTACCCTACATGATGGTCAGCCCCCTGTCCTGTTGTCCATCGCCATCCGGAACTCTACACTAGATCGATATTCACCACCCCCTGCTCTAACTCAACAACGTATACTTTCCGCCGTGAAGTCACGGGAAGGCCGTTTCCCCATGTCCTGCCCCGCAATTACGAGGCAGTCTGTCAAGTTGCTAAACATGCACGGCCGGTCGGCCGGGTCAGGAACAAGGACAAAAACAGGAAAAAGAGACGAGGAGCGGGAAGTGCCTGTCACAGGCGGACTTGGCATGCAGATGTCGCTTTTACAGTAGATACTACCGTGCATCTACACAGTCGTCTTCAGTTCAGGATGGAGGGTGGCGTGGAACTTGCACACTTGCAAGGGCAAGAGGGGTTGAAGAAGAGAAGAGGGTAACAACAAATGGGTGACATTGCTCTCCACCAACACTGACGGACTTGCATGCACCTCCCCTGGAGGCTGATGACGGGGAGGGGCTTCTGTCTGTCTGTTCGCCACACCAACAGTGACGGGGGGGGGGGGGGGAACAAACAGGTGGTAACTTGACCTGAAGCTCGTCAACCCCAGGAGGGTCTTCTCCGCGAGCCTGGCCCGATCAAGGTCCATGTCTCACCCACACCAGAGCTTGTCCGCCAACGGGACTGGATTAAGCAGCCGGCACCGTTTTCTAGCGTAGCGGACACGGGGCGGATCCCACCCGCTCAAGGACTGGAGAAGCCGAGGACTTGACTAGAGAAGGGCTGCAACGGCCTCACAGAGGCGAGGGGCGGAATGAGCGAGAAGCAGGGAAAATTTACTTCATTCTCGTTTCCCTCCGCCCTGTCAAGCTCATGAGCTCTGCAAACACCAGGTGCTGCTATCTAGGGGTTTGGGGTACAGATAAACAACCCCCCCTTTACCAACCCCACATAGTGCCGTCCGGAAACCAGGAAGCGGCTCGGTTGCTGTTGCAACCTATTTGTGTCATGGTGCTAGTGGGAAGATGGGATGATGAGGTGAGGTGCATTGTTTCGTGAAGCCGAAGCTGCCGTTACGTCCAAGCGCAAAGTTGCGACGAAGAATCATAATGAGCAGTAATAGCAACCACGCTCCCCTATTACCCCTCCGTTGCATCGACGAAATACAGAGGCGATGTGTTTGCCAAATCACTGACAAACCCCCACTCATCCACCTGCCCTCCATCCTCACCCAGAACAATGATGATGCATTACGGGACGAGACGAGACACAATTGTGGCGAAGCTTCCTGCAAGGGCCTACTTTCCGACTTTACCATTAACATGTTTCTTCTGAGCTACACTCGCTACCACCTTGTGTTGAGCATTCTCGACACTACTTTCAGCTACTTCTGTCACTTGGCCGCAGTGGTCGCATCCAATTGCACTTACCACGACTAAACCTCCCCGCAAAGACGGGAAACGAAAACCCTTTCCCGTCTTCTCGGTTCCCTCTTTCTTGACCCAACTTTGATGCAGGCCATGTTTGCAACTCTCCGTCACACACATTCCGCCCCCTCCGTTCCCCTTCTCCCCACCTTCCAAATGGTCGGCGATCTGTGTACCACGACACGACTTTGTTCCTGCATTTGAGGTCCCCGAGAGCCAATCAAGTATAACCCGGCCTGACCTTACAGAAAGCTGCTTGTGCTTTATCGGATGGCGACGGACAGACAGAGAGACATTAAGGTGAGGTGAGGCAGCACTGCACGAAACTGGAAGTATTTCGTACAAATTTGGGGTGGTGTAAATACAGCGCATAGGACACTTGGTAGTTTTGACCTTTAACTAGTTATTGGGTAGCCAATCGAAAGTAGTGATGTTTGATAAAATGGCGAATCGTTTTTCCTCAATTATTTCATCGCGCCACATACACCCCCTTTTCGCTATCTCCCACTCAGGTAACCCCCCCCCCCCTTCTTTCTTTTCTTTTCTTTTTGCCTTTCTATTTTTGCATCTCTTCATGCTCCCATCCCGAAGAGCCTCGCTCGCCTCGCTCCGCTCCCCGACCCATGAACGTTTTTGTTACGAGTCGATCCCGGCTGACCGATCTCTCGTCAAGCCCCAAGATGCGGTGTGGTGATTGGAGAGAAGGACCTGGTGTCGTCACACACGTTATTGATTTCTTTCTTTCTTTCTTCTTGTAGGATACGTACAGATAAGTTAGGGCAGGGAAGGTGTATGCATCTGGGACGACGCGACGGACGCGACGGCTTGCCGATCATGAAGCTGCTGCACACTATACTAGCGTGGTGCACTGCGGTGGGCAGGGGCTATCCCTTGCGGTGAGGCAAGATGAGATGGACACGCGAGACATGGAAGGCGAGCGTGGCGACCTAGTCTAGCTAGCGCTATTAGTTACAAAAGAGGTACTTTGATATCGAGCTACGTAGTAGATCTGCAACAAGCGGAGCGAACTTGAATTGTAAAGTTCCAAGACTCGCTATGTTAAAAACTTGATGCGTTGGGAAAAAACCTCTCTTTGAGTGAGGGACTGAAAAGACGCGTCTTCTCTCCAGTCCCCCCATTCCATGCGCGGCCCCGTGAACAAGAAGATGCATCTCTGCTGCAATGGCTGAAAAGTGGCGTTTTCTTCGCAGACAAATCAGCTGACAGGAACGGGCCATGCCTTGAGATCGCTGCGAACCGCCCCTGCAGGAAATCCAGGAACAGGAAACAGGAACAGTTGTTCTGATGAGACCTGTGAGAGGTCGGACAGATCGCATCACATCGCCTCACGTCAGTGATTATACACTAGGTTTTGCCGACGTATATTTTCTTCTTTCTCGTTTCTTGAGTGCCCGCATCAACCAAGTCAATCCATTCCCCTCCGTGTCCTCCCTCCTGCCTGCAGAACCTAACCAGGAACAAAAACTTGCAGCAGCAGTAGCAACAAAAGAAAGGGGCCCAGACTGATCTTGTTTGATGCAAAAACAAAGCAGCACATGACACAGCGGAGTACCTCCAAGTTTTGAAAACATGGAACAAGACCCCTTCAATCCCGTGCACTAAATTTGAGGATTAGTTTCTTCGGGCACGGAGATAGGAAATCAGTACCGAGTCCCGAGGACTATCCCGTCGCGTTATCACAGCTAGGTAGGTAGGTACCTCACGGGAAACGAAAACTAGGACGTGTCTTGCTGAATTACCATCATCAACATCAGCGCGCCGTTCTCATTTGCCAAAGTTCGCACTTGTCAAGTCAAGTGACTTTTGAGGCTCAGCCGTCAATTTACAGAAATAGCACCAGGTGAAGTGGTGTGTGTTTTCCCGGGTTCGCCGTAAATGAATTATAATTAATCCCCCCCACGTCTACGGAAGCACCCGGTCGGTTGTTGCGGTCTTCGTAGCGACACTAATGTTTTTTCTCCGGCGGGCTTTCGTTGAACAGCGGAAGTGGGCAGTGGATGTGGTGGTTTCTGTTCGGGTAGTCGCTTCCTTCCGCACACGCATCTTGCTGCGTCTTGCCGCAAACCAAACTCAAAACTGAGGTATGGGAACATAGTGTGAAGCGTAAACGCAACCCCGTGTTGCCTGTCATCTCTCGTTCACGTCTCCAGCAATGCAACAACACATCTGGAGTGTTCCGATGGGCCCTTGCAGGGGCCCTGGCCTGGCGCTGTTGCTGTCATGGGGAACATCAGCCAAGTATCCCAAAGTACCTGTCCTTCAGCACAGTGCCCTGCACTGTCCACTGTGGGTTATTGAGTAGCAGGGGAAACCTGGAAGCAGGGCAAGCAGGGGTATGTCCGTCAATCAAGTAACCCCCCTTTCTCTCCCACACGTGGCCGCCCGGGCCAGAAAATGGTCCTAATCTCCCGTCACCCTTGGACGTGCATTTTGAGGCATGAAAAGGTCATCTCACCACGCTCGCGATGGCGTCAAACACCCGCAGCCTCCCTCTCTCTCTCTGCCACCTCTTTTGTGACTGATGGCGGCAATGATACAGCAATGCAGCTCGTATTTCCCAATTCGTGCCGCGCGCCCTGCTGCGCATCAAAAAGCGTTGAGACAGCTGGGCTGGGCTGGACTGGACTGGACTGGGCTGACTTGGCTAGGCCTGCTCGGAAACTACGCTCCCGCGCGGTAACGACGGTGAGGCGTAAGCAAGCCCAGCCCAGCTTTCGGTGCTCAATTAAATCCTTGATCCACCTGCTCCAGTTGTGTGATCTCTGGTTAGCGGTATTTACCGTCGGCACATGCTCCGCGTCCGCAGACTTGTGCCGCTGGCAAACAGAGAGAGAAGACAAGGGCTGCGAGCTGCTTTCCATTTCCATGTCAGCGTGTAACTTTGCGGGACTTGGGATGGTTCGCCTTGCCAAACCATGAGCCTGGCCTGGCCTAAGGTTGCACTCGGGGAACAATCGACAGCGGCAAAGCCTGACTTGGGGGTGGAATCCAAACTCTTGGAATGATCTGGCGAGCCTCCCCACCGGAGCCGACACTGGCCGCAGTTCCACTTGGTTCTGCCACTCTCCCACCGTTCCATTGCTGTTCCACTTGCTCCGAGTCCGGCGCGCAATGGGGCCCAAGCTCCAAGGTTGAGGCGGGGTCTTCAACCCTCCTTCTAGCCTGCGAATATCCTCCAATGAGCGCTCAGGGGTGTGCCAAGCTCCAACCAACAGGCAAGACATTTGGTGCCTCTGCCGGAGCCGCCCAACTGCAGGTGGACTCCAGTCACTCCCTCATCTCGAGCTTGACAAGCTTGCCTCCCTTGACATGAGGCTTATGAATCAGCTCCCGCAGCCAGAACGCAACATGGGCTCAAAGCCGCACCGCAAGGCGGATGTCGGCAGCGCGGACAGCGGTCAGCCGAGAGAAAATTCGCTGCATGGGGTTAACGTCAGTGCTCTTAAGTATGCCAACCCCCCTAACTCCGGAGAACATTTCGCGTTGGTTGGCTGACTCGCTGCCCAGACATGCTAAAACACCTCGCTGCCTCAAATCCTCTCGTCGATTCCCAAGCGAGAGAGAAAACGTCGATGTTGGGGGAAGGGAATGGGGTCGTTCTTGGTTTCCTGTGTGTCACTCAACGACTCGCCTCGAGCCGGGCCCCGCCCTCTCGGGACGCTGTTATTCGGTGCCCGCGGGGCGGTGATGCACCGTCGACGGCTGATTTCTAGCTGGGTCGCTCGGCGGAGGCTATAGTAGCGCATCTTAAGAAAATCATGGAGAAGGGGGGAGAAAGCTCGAGCCAGCTGCCACACACACAACCTGGAGACGAGAGCGGGATGACACTCTTCTCCCACATTGTTAATCTTATGGAAGCCGAGCCTGCAGTAGCACGGCGGCCAAGGGTCCTGACCGTCGTTGGCGAACCTTGGGAACCAACAAGCCCACCAAGATGACTTTACTACTCCCCAGTCACGTCACGGGCATGGCCTTGTCCTTGTCAGTTGGCGGCGCTGGTTTTGCGGGTTTGAGCGGCGTAGTGTAGTCGAACTGCCGTTTTCCAGGATGCCAGCTGTCTTGGGGATGCCACCTTGTGACGCGCAGCTGCGGAGGGCTATCATCATTGCGGTTGCGGTTGCAATCCCTGGGGCAGTGCTGCTTTCGTCGAACACCATTTGTCTGACACTTGTCTCTGGGTGGCAGGCCTTTTCCGCCCTCATGATGAGCGACCGAGGTAGGGGGGCCAACCATCCCCCCACTGCGTGCGTTCAGAACCTCTGTGCTGGCGCCCCATGCGTCCTTCACGGGCGGGATTCGATGACACCCTTCCGGCCTTGGACTGTTCGGTTCACCAATCGCACCGCGTCCTTCCTGCCCTTGCTGCCCCACATCAGGAACAACTCTGCGAATTGGCAGGAAATCCATAAATAGAAATCCACACACGGCTTCAGTGTTACCCTGCGGCGAGCTGGTGTTTTGCGAACGACAATGTTTTTGTCGTTTGCCATCCACACTTGCATTGCAATTTTCCCCGCGCGAGTGCACATCAAGACTGCTGCTAGCAAGGGGATCCGAGGCGATGGGTTTCTGGCCAGCCGATTTTCGGGGCTCACCCCCTTACCGCGAAAGGAGGCTACCAGAACGCCGAGATCTCAAGCCATTATCGTGGGGAAACAGATTCTCATCTTGTTCATCTCGGCTGTCTCTGGATCCGCGGTAGCCCTCCAGGCGATTACAGTGGCGTTCTTGCGGTGGTCGGGACTGGAACGTCAAAGAGTGGAGGCTCCAGCTCTTTTCTTCCACCGTACGTTCCGAGGCTTCGCGGAAATTCCGCCTTGTGTTGGTTCGAGTTGAGGTTGCAGCGCAGACTGCGGAATGCACCGTGTTACCACTGCTGCACAAGAGATTGCTCCGGCGCTGGGAATGTGTGTTGCTCACGTCAGTGGGATAGAAAATCGAGGGTCGTGGTGAAGCCCATGTTGGCGCGGAGCTTAGTTGAGCAACAAAAAAAAACAACAGGGTGGGTTCCGGTGACGGGCATTCGCGGTCTTGCGAATCAGGAACGCAAGTAAGCGAAGGGCCCCACTCTCCCGTGGTGGAGGTCTGGGGAGAACGCGAAAAAAAAACAGCTAGGGTTCACAATCATGGAGGGACTTTTGAGAGTTCTGACGGGTATCGTGGTGGTCTGGCCGTCTTGCAAGAATTCAGCTTGTCCTGCGGATACGGCAGGCACCCGCCATGTCGGTGCATCGCGCATAGTGCTCTGCACTTCCCAACACAATGGAGGAACACAAAGGGGGGAAAGTCTCGGGGGATCGGTGCCCAAGAAGAGCAGGTTCGCCGACCGAGTAACCCTGGGTCCAGAGGTCACATGGCGGCCCAGAGCGCAGTGTTGAATTCCATTTCGCCAGCGCGTCCCCCAAACTGAGCATTTCGCAAGACCCTTGTAAGAGCGCGGGGAGTTCGGGGATGACGAAAAGGTCTGGATTGGGCGTGTCGAGGTCTCGACCATCGCAGACCAGCTGGACCAGGCCCTTCCTCTCACAATCGACAGGGGAATATGTGAATAGCAAGAAACTTTCTGATCAGCGTGCCGCCGTTGTCGTTGCGAGCGCGAGAAACCCCCAGGCGGGCCTGTTGAGGCCAGGAAGAAGGCCGTTTTCTCAGGGGCGGCGTGACGCCGCCGCTTGATCGAGACAACGCGTTCCTGGATTGCGAGCTCTGTTCCGACGGCATTGGAGAAGCTTAATCTTCGACAAGCTGGGGTGGCGGCCAAAGCCAGCCCAGCCGTCGATCCGGGACACACGGCATGTAGCGACAACGCCTCTTTGACGCCCCCCTCACCAGGCTTTCTGCAGACCATTCAGAAGCAGGAGCCGGGTTGCTGGCAACGACATGTTGTTGATATTGACTTTTCGATGGTTTCAATAAATGTACATCTCCCATAGATCTCCAATCTTCAAGCTCCCGCCTCTATTTCTGGTAACAAGCGAATTGGTAGGCTGGCAATGAAGCGTTGTGACTGTGATCTGGGGAAGAACCTGGGAGCTGCTCGCCTTCTGCCCGCAGATTGGACGAAAATCCCAAGGACCCCAGCAACTGTGCGGGCACCGTGGATGCGGCCATTCCACTGGGCGGAGATACAGTGCGAATCAACTGCACGCCACTGCGACCCGTGGTTCGCCCGTCTGCCGTAGCTTGTCTTTCTCGTGTCTCGCCCGCCCCCAATTAGGATCAGCTGTGATGCACTCTCGACCTCCAAAGGGTCGAGCTGTTTCCAGGCTTCCAGGTTCTGCCAGAGGATCGTTGCCCTTTGCGCAGCCTCGCATCGTCGAATCGATCGGGAGAAGAGGTTCAAGCTGGCCCCAATTGGCCTGCTTTGAACCAAGTCATCATGTTTCCCCCCCCCACACAGGATAACAGGCGCGGCAGGTGCCATCGTCTCTCCGCGGCCGGGCACCATCACTGCCGAGTCGCTCCGCTGGGCACTTTCCTTTTTACGGGCCTCTTTCGCCCATCGTCTCCATCCTAATGCCACCGCCCTTGGTGTCCGTCTCCTGCCCTTGGGTCGCTTATCATCTTCGACCTCCTGAGGGGTTCCCTGCCGTGGCCCGCACACCAGTTTCGGCTCTAGGCGAAGGGGAAACGAACGGGAGAGGAAACGAGGGCGTGGAAGTTTCGGACATGTCGCAACGCTTGTTGACTTGGCTCTCTCCAGCGCCCATCGCTGCGGGTAGACACTGTGCAATTTGGCTGGGCACGCACGGACAATATCCTCAGCTCAGGCTCGAGGACAGGGCTCCCAGGGTTGCACTGCTGCGGGCCAGGGTTTGGGCGCACCCGCTGACGCCCCGCTGTCGCTCTCCAGGTTGCTCGAGCTGGTTGCCCCTGGTTCGACGTTCAGGCGATGGGCTTGGCGCGGTGGGGTTGGCTCTCTCTTCACCTGAAGTGCCTCCCAGCCTTTGCAGATGCATGCAGCATGCTTGATGCTCCGTGCCCCGTGTTCCCATGTTCCCTAGGCCTAATGTTCCCAGCTCACACCCATTTCCGCCTCTTCGTTTTCTGCTGTCTGCGGGAAGTTGTGCGCACCCGGCGCCGCCTCGCTGCTGGTCGCTGGTCGGTCGAGGTCACCCGAGGTACCTGGTCCAGGTCCTCCTGGTCGACCCTCATCCCTCATCCCCCTTCATGTCTTCCCTGTCCTTGCCCTGGTCCTGCCCTGGTCCACCATCTACACCCTTGTCGAGGATCCTGCTCGCTGTTCGCCTCTCGCCAGCTTGCTGCCGCACCCACTGCACCACCCCATCCAGGCCCTTCGATAGCCCTTGTCCATGCCCCCCATTCCACGCTCTTGCCCACGCGCCCTCGCCGTCCCCAAGGCGCCTACGCAGTCCCGTGTCGTTGTTGGACACACACATCGCTCCCGTTCGCTCTTTTTCGTCGTGCTATCACAGTCCTGGACTTCTCGACTGCTGTGGCCTATCTGGATCCTCTCGGCACTCACACGGGACGTGAGGACCCTGCACCACACACTGGTCCGGAACAAATACTTTCCAGGCGCTGACCCACCTGGCTCTCCCTCTGTCCTCTCGTCACCCTGCCTTGTCGTGATTTGCTCTCGCAAGGGTTATGCTTTCTGCTAGGTCGAGACGCCCGATCCGCGACCTGTGAGCTGTGCATCCCCGCGTGTCTCGCCCTTCCGCTCCCGGCCGCACCCTCGTTAGCCACACATTCTCCCCCCCCGTTCTAGGGCGTCCTCGCTCAGACTTAAACAGGCCAAGCCCCCTCCCCCGACGCCAGATTCCGCCTTTCTCACTTTGGACCTGGTGGAATCTTTACCGACCCACAACACTCTTTCATGTCCTCAGTCCCAGATCAAGAGGTTGTTTTCCTCCTGTCTGCCTAACTCCCAGTCGCTCGTTTCCAACCTGCTCTCACGACGCCACTCGGCATCTCTCACGAGGCGGAGCGTGTGACCGGCGCAACACTGCTTAAGAGAAACGAAAATCGGGTCATCGCCTTCGTAGAAAAACAGCAACAGCGGGATCCCAAGGACGGGCAACCCGACAGGATCGGATAACATGGACATGGAGTATATGGACCACTATCACCGGCCGTTTCCAGGCGGCGTCGACATCGGACAGCAGCCGTCTCAGCAGCAACGACAGCAACCGGTCTTCCAGAACCAGACACAGCATGGGCAGCTCCAAGGTCAACATCCATATCCATTTTGGGACCATCAGCTTGTTGCTTTTTACCGTCAACACCAGCGCGCTGCCTTGATGATGGGGCAGGGTGCCATGCATGGCTCGAAACAGACGGAGCCGAAGCCGAGGCTGGCAAAAGATGAGGTTGAGCTTCTTGAGCGGGAATTCGCCAAGAACCAAAAACCTAATAGCACCACCAAGCGTGAGCTTGCTGAGCGCATGGGTGTAGAGGTGCCCAGGATAAACGTTGGTTTTTCCGCGGAGCCTGGCCGAGGCTGTAGTGTGCTGACTTGTTGTGCTAGAACTGGTTTCAAAACCGCCGAGCCAAGGAGAAACAGCTAAAGAAGACAGCCGAGTTTGAAGCACAGCAGGCAAGCCAAGGGGAGTCGCCTGAGTCGAGCTCACCCTGTGACCAAGGTCAAGGTGTTGTGAGCGAGTTCTTCGGGCTGAGCAACCAGCATCAGCTTTTGGGCCTTTCGACCGCGACCTTTGATGAGCCGGAGCGCGGCAGTGACGACAGCGATGATGTCAAATGCGAAGCACACCAGGTCGCAACAGGCGAGACACGGGATCCTGCCAGCGCTGAGCGATTGTCAGTTCAACAGACTACCCAGTCGCCAGCAAGCTCTGACAGTGATGGGTTCATCCAAGTTCAGTGTGATGACGCCAATCCAACTCTGCAGTACGGAAATGGAGTGTCTGAACTTGGCCCCTCACCCGCTATTGTTGCCAATCCTTTTACCTCACCACAGCATGCAGGAGACTTCCACCCTCCGATGCAGTTCCCGCTCAGCTTTGGCGATCCGCACTTGAGCCACGGCCTTCCGATGCACGAGCTCCCAGTTCACCAACTTGACAGCTTGCCTGTTCACGAGACTATGCTTCATGACCCTGACATAGCAAACTTATTCCCGAATAGTGATTTCTTCGCGGTCCCTGCTGCGCCGCAGTTTCCCTCGCAGCTCATCTCAGAAGGGGCAATCAACTCCAATGTCGAGACACCCATTCACGAGGAGCTGACCGAAAACCTTGTTAAAAGCGAGAGTTTGTCGCCTACATCCATGTCAGCTTCGTCTCCGGCTCCCATCGACATGCGATTCAAGTCACCTCCCCCCCCAGCAGACATTGCAAGTCGCAGAAACAAGCATCGCCCGGCCCCTCTTGGAATTCCCTCACTCCGCGGGGGCCCGCATATGGCAGGACCGAAAACTGGCATTGATATGCCGCGACGAAATGAAAATGCGAGTCCCATGAGGCGGATATCCTCTGCGACGGGCGGCCTCACGGGGCGCATTCAAAAGCCCTTTGTTAACACCGGTGGGCCACGATCACCATTCATGATTGAACGGAATAAGGAGGCGTTATTCCAGCAGTTGCAGCTTCAGTCCCCTATCATGGGAACCCGTGGCAATGCCATGTCTCCCGAAACACCCGACGGCATGAACAATCAATGCCTGCGCGAGAACACTGCCACTAGTGCGTCGGATGATGACCAGAACTTCGGGTTTGGCTCTTTGCATGCCATCGGTGGTTTCCCGATTTATAAGGCCGAGTCTAGCATCAAGACACCTCCCGACACCCCAAGCCTAGCCGCCAACTTCCCCGAACACTTCTTCCCGAACTCGATCGAGCAAGCGTGGAGCTATGTGCCCCATGATGAGCCGCTACCGACCCCAAGTCTCTGTAGCCATGGAGGCTCCGAGCTTGAATTCTCAATGGCACCCCAGATGCCAGGATACGTTGCCAGCCAGCCAGCCACGCCGTCTTTCCCTCCTTCTATTGGGCCGACATATGGTGGCTTCTTCGGAGGAAATCTGGCCAACGCTGAGTATAACTTCCCGGACTCGTACCCACCCGAGTGCTCGGCACGTTCGTCCCCTGCGGGGCCTCTAAAGTCCAAGCAGTTTCAATTCGCGCAGAATGTCACCCCACAGGACTTTAACCAAGAGAAGTAGCGACCACATTCGGGGCATTTTAAACAACATTTTTTCTACCCAAGGGTAGTGTACCAACATTATGGCTTCAGCATACCACAAAATTCACATTTTCGACCGGCAATTTCGTTTAAATCACAGCGCATTCTCTAGAGATGCCCATTGGGAGAACCGCAATCCAAAGCGAATACACGATGCTGTGGACGAGCACCCACATGGTTTCTCCTAATGTAATAATCTGAAGTTGAAGTTGGGTTTCAAGATCGTCGTCTTCGTATTTTATTTTTAAGGGTTTCATTGGAAAACACACGGTGGATATGATTTGGATACCCCTTTCTGGGAGAGAGGCTATTTGTTGACAATCCGGGCCTGGTCTGTCACTCTTGTGACTGGGCAGGCTAGTTGCTTCTCGCCCTGGCTGCGCGTCAGACCTTGTTTGGCGTTAGAGTCTTGGTCGTCGGCGTCGGGAGGATATACACCACAACACACAAGAGAGGGTGATGGGGGTTTTTTGGATACATATATATATGGGAAACAAGTGTTTGGCGATTCTGGTTTGGGCCCGCGGATACACGAAAGACATGACCTGGGAGGCAAAGGACAACAAACAGGAGGGGGTGGGCATTGGAATGGGAGTGAAGGGTTGGCGGTGGACAAGGTGGCGAGAAATGAAAAACATAGTACGGTGGGGAAATGTACAACAAGGGGCGTGATTGCGTCCGCAACCAGCCATCATCAGATCCTAGCTGCGTAGTCTTCGTTCCGGTCCCTGGCAGCAAAGTGTAACAGACATAAGTTTGATCAAGCATTACACTAGTTCCCTCGCGCATGCCGTGCGAATAAGGTTGTACCCCAGTAGTATTCATACAATTTCCCCATCTTTTTTTTTACCTTGCCGGTCCCGATTCCGGGTCGGAGCGGGTCCCACTGCAGTTCCCCCCACCGTCCACCCGCTCGCCCGCCCGTTTGTTCAAGCCAAGGCCAGCCCCCCAGGTATATTGATTGACTGCTTGAATTGCCGGATTGCTTGCGTGGTGTGAAGTGGCTGCTTATTTATTACTCCCTCAACCCAACAAGCGAACCAAACGGCCGGGAATGTTGAATCCGGAAAAGATCGACATGGGAAACCTTATCCGTACCCTCTGGGTAAATACATGCAAGTACTTGTGTACTTTGTGCGCGAGTGTGCCCTAGTGTCAGCCGTCCCGACGGTCGGGATGCGGTGCGATGCAAGGCGGGGATATGTATGTCTCGGAGAGAACCTACATACACATAGGAAGTTGTGATGATCGATTTTGGGATGCACGACGCGGGGTGCAGCACTGTGTAGAGTAACGCAGTGCAATGACCGAGTCCGCTATTTTGACTGGGGTGGGTCAAATGCTGGCACCACCGCCACCCTACGATGTCATGCCTGAACGAAGTTATCGTCATTTCTTGATATAGCTGTAGAATCTGACTGGTTCTGGTTTCTGTAGGGTGCCTAAGGCGGTCTCGGTTAAGGTGGAATCGGCTTTGAATTGACTGTTCTACTCTAACCGCCTTGAATTTGACTGCCTTAGATCTGGCTGGCCATTGCCATCAGTATCGTTATCACCATCGCTGTTGCTATCGCTATTGCTATCGCCGTCGAGTTGCTATCGCTATTCAGCCGTTACACAGCTAATTGATCGATCGTATGCTCGTCGACCACTCGGCTCATCAATTCCCAGCCAGTACATCGGATCTGCAGCCAAAATCAGTACCAAATGAATGCAGGGGGCGGGAACATACGGTCAATCAATACACGCGCACCTGGAGGCAAGGTGGTGGTAGTGACAATGGTGACAGCGATGGCGATGGCGATGGTGATGGCGATGGGCGAGGCTGCAATTCTGTGGCTAGTAGGACTATTTGCAGCAATTTGGCTGTGGCGCGCCTTATCCAGCCTCAGGGCACGGCCCATCCTGTGACTACCCCGGTCGAAATAGCGGCTCACCCTAGTCAAAATAGCGGACCCGGCAATGACAGCACAAGTGCTAGCTAGATACATGCAGTTAACTAGAGAAGTCGCCGCGATGAGTCACGTCTTTAATAATGTGTTAACACCCCTTATTTGTTGCCTTGCCTGATCATCCCGCCGCTGCCTACCTAATATAAAATCAATCACCAAACACGCTAAACACCGCATCCCACAGACAGTGAGCGACCCAACCCAACCAGACCCCAATGTTTCTATGGGTCATGTATCGTATTGTACCAACACCACCACCACCTCCATCCGACATTCGAAGCCAGAGAAGATATTTGGGGCAAATATCCACGGGGTATCGTTTGAATGTGCTAGACCAAGCGGCCTTGCGATTTGCATCCGCCGAGAAAAAGGAAACAGAGAGAAAACAGGCCACGGTGAGCAAACAAAAAAGCAAGAGTATCGCAAGCTCGGCGTGTCGAGACACAATCTCCGCAGTGCGGCTGACCGCTTCCCGTTCACATGTGGATCAGAGAAAACCCTCAGGAGGGATACCCTTCCCACTGCTAATGGAGGGCAAACTGCCGCTCGGTGTGTTTTGAGCCGAGGAGCTGGCGTCGCTCATACTGCTGGGAGTAGAGGGCTCTACAACTTCCTTGCGTATCGTCATGATCCATTCGTGCTGCAACAGTTCGAAAGCCGTTGCCCTCTTCTTAGAGTCACGCACAAAACAGCGCTTCAGAAAGTCGATGCCTTGGGGGCTAAGCTGGTCCGGGGCGGGGAGCTGGGGCGGGTTGCCTTGAGCAATGTTGTACATAATCGCCCATTCGTTATCCAGGTTTGCCCAAGGTCGTCGCCCGGTTGCCATTTCAAGAATGACACATCCCAATGACCATACGTCAACAGCTCCCATGTGACCAGGATTCTCACCCTTGATCACCTCGGGCGACATGTACATCGGAGTGCCTGTCATGGACTTGTTCGGTTTGGTGCTCGTGAGATCTTGCACAAGTGTTCGACCCTGACGCGCAATCAACTTGGCCGCGCCGAAGTCGACATACTTGATGATGCCATTGTGATCGAGGAGGATGTCTGGTCATTTATGTCAGCTGGGAAACCCGAATAGGAAAAGAAAGGAAACGCACTTTCCGGTTTGATATCCCGATGGGCGATGCTCAACCCGTGCAGGTAGGCAAGGCCCTCAAGAAGCTGGAGCGCGTAGACCATGATGACTTGCTCGTCTTCGATACGGCCATGCTCCAGTAGATTCGCTAGCGAACCACCCGAGCAAAATTCCATAAACATGTAAACACGATCCCGGTGAACCTCGATGCCGTAGTATGTTACCACGTTCGGATGGTCCACTGATTCGAGCACACGCATCTCGTCGCGGATCTGGCCGGCAACGTTGGGAATCAGCTTAGGATCTTGCAGCCGAATCTCCTTGACGGCCATGAGCTGGCCCGTATCAAGGTTCATGGCTGCATAGACATTGCCAAAGGTGCCACCGCCTACGAAATGACCTTGTTGCCATCTCATTGTGAAGTTGGTCGCCGTCGAAGAGAGCCAAGCGAGCGAACGATCAACCTCGTTGTTGGCTTCGAGCACTCTGCCCATCGCTGAGCGTTCCACCAAGATCTCCTTCCTATAATCGTCTACCTTGGCCAGCTCCTCGAGACGATGATTCTGTACGTATTTCGCCGCTTCATCGTCGTCCATGACCTGCCCTTTGTTAAGGCGTTTAAGTTGATTCATCAAGGCTTCCATGCGCTGCTTTTCGGCCTGCGCGGCAACGCTTGACCTCGCGCCCATAATATCAAAGTGCGAGATGAGAAGCGCCATGCAACCCGAAACGTTGGCTCGCAGCTTGGCATACTCATCGTCGCCCAGTGTTAGGATATGCCTCCCTCGCGTCATGCCCATGGCGAACTCAAGCGCCTGCACTGTCCAGCGGAAAGTCTTGCGGTCTGACCCGATGCAGTCTTCACAGATAAACGCTACCCAGTCGAGGGCGAGCTTTGTGAGTTTCATATTATTCATTGATCTCCGGTTATTGTCCATGTGCACTAGCGAGCGCTGGCCAAACTCGGTGGCAAAGATGAAGCAGGTTTGGATTAGCTCCTGGCAATTGAGACCGCGCGTCTGCCGCCTAATGGTCTCGACGCTGTCCATGAAGGCATTTGACAACTTAAAGGCCATTTTGCGGATTTCCAGAAACCGATGGTTGACCTTCTGGAGGTTGGATCTCTGCTCGACGACTAGATCTATTGGCATCTCAATAGCATCGAGGAAGGCTTTTCGTGCATTGACAAGACGGGCCTGAGAGCCGCCCGCGATCAGTCTCATGTGTCCCAATTTGACGTCAAGGGGCTCTTCCCTCACTGAGATCTCTAATCTCGGGCCGAACCAATTTGCTGGCTCCTCGGCTTTGATAATGAGAATGTAGGGATTTGCGGGATCTTCGATGTTTGTCTCGTACGAAAACGTGCCCATGAGCAGTTGAATCTCTTCTGGGCGGTTGTGTAATGTAGGCGAAGCCACAATTATAACGTCTTGATGCTCGGGACTGCCAGTGTCCACCTCAAAGTGGCCGGTTCCGATCAAGCGATCGTAGAGATCTTGCATTTTCTCTGGCCCAAAGGCAATAGTGAAGTCGCAGGCATTCTCGTAGTTCTCGCTTAGCATCCTCGAGAAGCGCTGCAGCATTCGCTGTCGTACCCGGACCGAGTCGAGAATTTGCTTGTAGCGCTTGGTCATCTCAGCCACGCTCTCCTTGGGCTTCATCTGGAGCTCCTTGTCGAAGGTCTGGCTCAGTCGATTCCACGCCTTATAGGTAAGCGAACTGAACTGCTCGGCCACCTCAACGTCTCCATGAGTCAAATGGCTTCCAATTTCATTTCCAAAGCCCCATTCTTGGAACAAGAGTTCGGCCTCCTTGAACGTGTTCTTGTTACCGCTGAGCTTCCAGTTGAGCATCTTGAAATAGTAATTGAGAGCCTCCAAGATGGCACTATCAAAGTCCTCGTCGATGCACGGCGGTAGATCCCACCACGGTTCGGGCTGCGCAATCATCATGTATTCTGACTTTATTTTTATGGCCAACTTCAGCAGGACTTGAAATTGTGAGATCATCTGGTCCAGCATCAGAGAGTTCTGCTGCGCCGATTCTTTCACTCTCTTGGCGTAGGCTAGGCGGACCTTGATGATCTCTTCAATAAGGCGCGAGGGAAAGCTTATGAGAGTTAGTAATTCTTCAATGTACGGCGGCAGGTGACGTTTTTGGAAGGCCTCGGCGTTCTGGATGAGCGTGTGCTTGGCCTTGGTGATTACCATCGATATGCTATCCAACATGCTTTTCTTCCGCAGGCTTTTCTTATCCTGCCCGGCATCTTCGTGCAGACTTTTCAAGCCCTCCTCTTTCATTAAGCGGTCAAGAAAAGAAGAGTCGTCGCTAAGACCGTTCCCGTTGGGCGATTTATCTTTGGCGCGTTGGAAGTCGAGGTCGTCATTTCCTACCCATTTCTTCAAGATGGACAGCTCCGTATTGATCATCTCATTAACGTTGTACCAAGATACGACTGCATCGCATGTCTCCTTGTAGTCGGCGTACGTGCCGGGCTTCAGTGCCGCAACGAAGGCGGTGTATGAGGGATATAGGCTTTCGACCTTCTCAATCTTGGCGACCACATCGCGCACCTGGCCAATGGGTGGTTTCCCGGCCTCGCTCTCGCCAGCAATAGAGAAGTTGGTGATGTCGTTCACCACGCGGTCCACGGCGGCGCGGGCGTCTTCAATGATCCTCCGCTGGACGGGGAGATGTCTTCCGCAGACCTTGGAGCGGATACCGAGCCACAGCTCTGTCTTGTGGGCTGTCCTGCCTGCCTCGTCGTCTGCCGACCCGATCAGCCGCTTCTTCTCTTGTCGAACCACGTCTCCGGTAAGTACGGCTGTGAGCATGCCATACCACTCGACCCTCTCGCGATTCTGCACATTATTCAGATCTTCCTCGGAGATTTGGCTCTCCTCGTTGTTAACAAACATGATGTGGGCATCTTCGTAGCCGTCGAAGTGGCCCTCGGAAGAAGGGGTTTCGCCCTCCGAGTCAGAATCATACTGCTCGCCGTAAGCGTCGAAATATTCGTCGTTGTAGTCTTGTTGGCGTAGCTTGCGCACATATTCCCTTTCCTGGGCTCGGAAGGTCGAAGTGCCGATGGGCCGAGGTCGAGAGCCGTCCCGGGCATGTGGACCGCCTGTGCTCATGTAGGACGACCCCGACGGCTGCCCGGGCCTCCGCTGTGTGTATGGCTGGTATGTATTGGAGGGAGTTCTGGCAGGAGCTGTCGGGCGTTGAGGTCGTGGTGTGCCGTTCGAATAGGGGTCGGCCATGCCGCGTTGGCGACTGCCCGAGCCGTTGGAGATAGAACTCGGCCCCAAGGCTATGATTGACGGGTCGGCATATCTGCCGAGCGCGCTAAGCTCTCCGAGCTCGTCGTCGTGCTCAGGAGAGTGCAGGTCATTCAGCAGTTCGTTTGAAGAGCCAGAGTTATCGGAGCTGCTTGCCATAGCCGTCGGCCGGATGACATTTTTGAACTTGTCGGATCGCAATGGCTGCGGCTCGTCTCCATCCTGCGAGAAGCGCACCATGCGCGGAGACGTGTCACTTGCCATGCTGTCGCAAGGCGGTGGGCTCTGGCACGAGGCAATCACTAAGCGACAGCAAAACTTGTGCTGTCACGGGCGTGTTTTGGCCTGTCCATTCGGGCGAGGTGCGATTCAGAATACAAGTCTCCCCAGATGCAATTGGGTCGACCCTTCGTCGTGCGCAATTGCGCTGCGGCTTCGAGTCTTGATCAGGGTTACGGCATGGGCCCGGGAGTGGCAAAATCGTGGAACCAAGCTGTGGAGGAAGTCGGAGCTTGGCGATGAGCTCGATCTGCGGAACGGACCACACCCGCCGCGATTGGCCCGATGACGAGGTGGGAAATCCAGCACAGTCGGGCAGTCAGTGTCTCGCCGGTTGGGCGAAGTTTGCACTACACTTTTGTCCCTGTCAACGCAAGGGAGGTGTTTCGTGCTTTCGCTGTCAATAGGACTGGTGGTGGTGCTTTATCATACCGAGACGGGAGGGTTTGGACGGCCCCGCGATCTGGGTCGTCTGTGAGGATCGAGAACAGTCTGGAGCTGTGAGCGGGATCGGAATGTGAGCTGGCCATCGAATTCCATCGCCAGGAAAAGTCAAGTGGGTCAGCCTGTTTGAAACAAGGGTTCATTGGCTCTCTGGGGATGGATAATATTGTCTTCTGACATCAAGCGTCAATGTGCACATCTATCTCATGGTTGTCTCAAACATGCGTGCAAGGTCTTGCTCAAGCTGTTGAGTGTGCAATGGAAGCATGCATCAACGGTGCGATTGTGCTGCGTGATGTTTCGCGCCTTGTGGCAGGGCTTGACAGCCCGTTTGTTGCGGGGGTGGCAGCCCACGGCTGACCCAAAGCTTGCGATGGTGGATTTTACGCGTTCAACCAACTTATCGACGCGTTGTATTTGTGCAGTACATAGGTGTTGTATGAATATCCCACTGCGATACACAACTCTAGCAAATGGAAACTTGATAATTTAGTCGTTGTGATTGATACGTGAGAAACCTGATAGAAATCCTTGAGAAAGAGATAAAATTGGACCCACTTACTTCGTATGCAATAGTATAGAGTGATTTTTGTTTGAATCATCTGCACACAGTTTTGCCCGAGCTGAAAATGAGTGATGGTGACTGAGGGCGCGGGGGCGGGGCCGCGTGGTCAGTGATCGCTAGACCCGCGCCGGAGCACCAAGATTCAGGCTGCCTTGGTGCCGCATTCGCGCACCCGCCTCGGCGCCGCCCTCAACACCCGACACCCACTTCGGCGTCCACAAGTTCCAATGCAAGGGGACGCAGAGTGATGAGCAACTTTTGCCGCTGCTCCGGATATCTACATCTCTTCATGGCTAGAATCTCTCGCAACCGATATGTTTTCTGCAGCTAGGCCGCGCTCCAGCGCGACGCGTCCAACTTCAGCTGCCGGCGCTGGCGCGAGCCCTGTTAGCATCCTCACACCCGTCCGCCCCGACGCTCTGAACCGGACGGCAACAGCCCCGCTGTCACCCAACTCCAGAAAGCGGAAAAGGGATGACAGCCATGGTGGTTCCCTGTCGACCGACCATCTTCTCAAGACGCCCATCGTTCTCAAGGTAGCTCCGCGCCGTCTCCGATTGCTCCCTGCTGCTCAGTTTCTGATGTATCGCAGCCTCATCCCGCCAAGTTGATCGTGAAACCGTTTATCCTACACCCTCTCATGCTCCTGCCCCGCGAGAATCTCGCCTTGTCCACCCTCGACCTGACGCACCCCCAGGGTGAATTGCCGTCAAGCCGCTTCTTTGAGTCCCGGATCAAGATCCTCGACCTCGAAGGTCGCCTTGGCTCCAATGTTCTACTCGCACGTTCGGAGGTGAACCGCACCATCTATGCTATTGAGAGAGGGGGAGATGGCTTGTATGTGTTGTGCAAACTGGGGATGTGGGCGGATATCGAGAAGCTTGCCCAGGGAGCTACGGTTGTATGTAGCCAGCGGATGAAGAGCCAGAAGCTGGCCAGGCCAGAAGTCTCTTCTCCTGTCGTGCCCCTGATAACTCCCCGGATGCATAAGGAGAGCAAGAACAGGAGACTGGCCATTGAGGAAATTCAGGCCAAGGTCAGGCAACGGTCAGCCGCAGAAAGAGAGTCGCAAAGCCGACCCTCCACGCCTATCACGAATACAGCAGCATCAGAGGAACCTGCCAGTCAAGAGGTGGAACCTGCCGCTGGGCCTGCTGTTGAACAAGCCCCAGACGCGGAACTGGCACCGGCTGAACCAGAGATCTCCGATCAGTTACCATTGAACATTGGTGAACCGCTTGCACCTCCCACTGCTGAATACATCTTCCAAACTATCAGAACGCAGTACTGGGAGGCGTTGTACCATTCTATGGTATGTTCAAAATGCTACGGATACTCAACCACCTGCTAACTAGCACCAGGGATCGCTGGCATATTTTGCGAAGGGGCCGCTCTCGAGAGCAAGGGCAGCTTTTTATTTGGATTGCGACTCCAATCTGGAGATGACCGGACTCATTGACTTCCTCAGGACACTCGTCATGAGCACCATCTTGATAGACAAAAAGTACCGAGAATCTGTTCCCGGCATTATCGGGAAAGCAAGTGCCCGCGTTGACGACTCGGATCATAGCGTTCCAAAGCCTAAAAAGAGGAAACCAAAAAAACCAAAACTGGGAAAGGATGGCCTATATCCATCGGAAGAGGAGCACGTGCGGCGCTGGTGGATAGCTAACAAACCTGCAGCTGTCGGGGACGATGAAAAGACGATTACAGCGTCAGAAATGAAGTATCACATTTCATGCCTCAGGAGAAGGGAAACCCAGCTACAGATGATCCTCATTCTCGAGATCCTCGCGTTGGAGCCGCTCAGTCGAGCAGTCGAGGAGGCTGGAGACAGTCAGTTACCGGGGATGGAAACCCAGCTCCCATCTCGCGAGGCCAGCCAAGAGCCAGGCAACAAGAAGCGGAACAGAGTCAACCTCCCGGTTCTTCTCGACGTTCACGCCGACCGTCTCTGTATTTGGCAGACGACCATGTCTGATGAAACCAAGGCCTTAGCTGAGTCACAGATTCTCCCAGACGGAGAGCATACACAGAAAGCAGAGAGAGCCAACTCGGACCCTCTCCGAGATTTCTGTGTCGACATTGTTGTTCCATTGTAAGACCCCCGCTATTCCCCGGGCGGTGATGCTGCACTACTGACACCTTCCTCTAGCTTCTCTGCCAGACTCCCAGAACTCTGCGACTCGATTAACCGTAAACTAGGAGGCCCGGTTGTCCAGTCGCAGCCAAAGGACAAGAGCACAAAACCTGGGTCAGTTTCCAAACCCAAACCCAAGCCTGGCGCGCCTGCAAAGCGGCCAGTGGCGGCCAAGAAGAACAAGGAGAAGACACTGGAGCGGGTGCTTTCCAATGAACGACTGAGGCGAAGCGTATCGAGGGGTCCCTCGGGCGCCCTTGCCTTGCTGCGATCGGCAAGTGCTACTGCGATTCCGGGGCTCAAGAGAGAAGGAAGCGAGCCACTTATGGCCATGATTCTAGGGGAACCTGGCTCGCTCAAGGAAAAGCCCGCGAATGTATTCTCCAGATCAGGCGGGGATGAACTCAAGGCAAAGAAGAAGGCTCTGCTTGACGCCGAATTGAGAGACGCCATATCCGCGCTTAAAAAGCCCAATAGGGCGTTGGCCGTCAAGGAGCTGGTTGAGGCGGCCGAGAAACGAGCTTCCTCCGGGACGCTTCAGCTCAAGAGTAAGTACCACAGAATCCCTTCCTGCTTGAACGAGACTAACCATAGCCTGCAGAACTCAAGAAACCAAGCCGCGTTTCGGCAGTGCAGGTCAAGGCAACGCCGGCGACTAATCGTTTCAGAGATGTGGTCAGCGCCGGAGTTGAGTCCACTCCTCTGGTACTTGACGACGTTCCCTCCAGTTCTTCGGTCATCCCCGCGTCTACCATGCCTCGCAAGTTCGCCAACATGATTGCGAAATCGGGAGTCGCCGCAACACCAAACGGCGTCAGCATCCAGGTCACCCCAGCAAAGACGTCGGGAGCGTCAACCGGTGTAGCCCCTCCCTCACATAGCGCCGAGAGTAATCTTCTCTCCTCCCCCATCATGACAAGGAAGTCTGGTCCTTTATTCGCTTCTCAGCAACATCTTGGCGTACCTCCTCGCTTCAGCCTCGATCGGGCGTCTTTGCCCTCTTCGCCTGGCCTGGTTGGATTGATTGAGACGCCTGTGAACCCCAAACTCAATCGACAGGCTCTCATCGACGATACGCCTATCAAATCGAGACTGCCCGCTAGCGACGGGCCTACCAGATCTACCGAACCGACCTCGGGTCACAGTGTTTCGGCTGCTGGCGTTGAGTTTTCCAAGCCGACGAGTATATACGAACGACTGGGCTGGGATGATGGTGACTTTGATGACCTTTGACGACGGGGTATGATGTTTTCTGTTTGGCATGAGCACCAGGGGCCGACTCTCTACATTGCATTGACGTCACGGTATAACGCAGTGTATGATATAAATGAGCAGTCTTTTTCTTTGCCTCGTTTCCCCTCACATAGACAGCCCGGTATGGCATTGCGAGGCGTTTGTGTCCGCTGCGGTCGTGCTGGATATGAATGACATGGCGAAGAGCATTGCGGACCACACAGCGTGGAATGCTGCATACTAGTGGTACTAGCAGTAGTGTAGGTCGAGATAGATGATCATGACCGTTGTCATGTTTGTATGCGGCGCTTGCCTATTTGAAAATGCTGGGATTGGTTTATTCGAATGTTTGAATCGAGTTGGATCCGATCCGATCCCATCTGATCATATTTCACAACATTATTTTCTCTACCGGCTCTAAACTGAAGAGAGCCACGCTCATCAAGCTAGACAAGCACCTTAAAGCATGAGGCGCGTCATGTAGACTCTTCCCTATCCTGCACCAAAACCGTTGGAAGCTCCCTTACATCAACATGCTCCTGGCTTCCCAAATCCACCACCCTCACCGCCTCGACGCCTAAAATCCCCTCGCGCAATGCCAGAAACCGCAGCTCCACGACGGCGCAGGCATTTGGCGCCAGCGGCCCGATGCGCACGTCGGCCGAGAGGCAGACAATTTCGGTGATGTCGATGACGCTGCTTCGCTGCATGGCGTGAATCATGTTCTCGTCGAGGATAGCATCGGCGATCAACGGGTCTCGCTTGTTGCCTGCGCCAGAGCCGGCCATGGAAGGAGGTCTGATGACACGTAGGTCATTGCGGCGCCGTCTAGGGATGACGAGGAGCGCGAGTTTTCGTGCGCCCGGTGTGGCTGGGCGGCTTCCGGGACCAGAACCGGTGTTGGAGGTGTTGCTATGGTTCTGCTTGCTACGGTTGACGACGAAGACGGACCAAGTGAATTCCTCGCCAGCGTAGACGGGCTTGGCTGGACCGGTAAAGGTCATGGTGATGCCAAAGTCGGGGAGGGCTGTTTCTAGCGGACGAGCAGTGGCAGCTTCGAGCGACGGAAGGGCGTCTGGTCGGCTGACTGAGGGCGAGATGAGGGATTGTACGTCTACGCCGCCTGAGATGGAGAGTTGGCTGGGGCGATGAGCGCGCTGGATTGGCTGGGTCATAGGCTGGCCAAAACCGGGGTTCACGGGAAGAGTGAAGTCGATGTTGGTGCCCCATGTCATACTCAGACGTGGTGTGCATGAATTTGGTCCTTCTGGATTAACAAGAACGCGAATATCGATGGTGATAGACAGGTCTCGGTTCGGGGGTTTCCCAACAGCGTCAAGTGGCCGGGGCGCTAAGCTGTAGAGGAATGTAAGGTGGTCGTGGGCGACGCAGCTGAGAGGGAGCGCCATGCCATCCTCGCTGTTCAAGTCGTCCACTAGGCTATCGGGCACGACCAGCGAGATCTTGTCGAGGGACACTTCGCAGTCGAAAAAAGGGGTAAAGTCGATTTCGAGCAAAGCGATCAGCGCTGGACTCGGAGGCGTCGTGTTAGGCCGGGATAACCGAACCCTCGTGTGCACGACGGGGAATATCCTCAATCGGATGCTCTGTAGGCTATTGATACGGCGGACAGTATCTCGCGACTGGGTTACCGGGGCTACTCGGGACACGCGGAGGGCCGACAGCTGAGGTTTCACGCCACCCAGCATGGTGTCGTCGGCGAACACTTCGAGCAGGTTCATACCAGACGGCACGCAACTTTGCATGTATCCATCACTGAGGCCAATGCTGCGGCCTGAGTCTACGAGCGGTTTCACTCCAGCCGTGCCCGAAAATACAACAGATGGCCCCTGTAACCTCAACCTCGGCCGAGCGAGGAGGACTGGGACCTGCCACAGCGCATACATGTACTTCTCCCCATCCTCTTCGACATGGTCGTCCGCCACAATAAAGGCACCCTGCACATTTTCAACTGCGCTGCTGAATATAGTCTCAGAGGCCGGGGGACTGTCGCGTTCGGGCGCACTGGCATTCAGGATCTGGGCTTCGAGGTTGATGACGACGCGGCCGAGGTAAGAGCGTAGCTCTTCTTTGTCGGCGCATACGGTGCGGAGCACGAGGACGACATTGACGGTCTCATCTACAAGGCTGGAATGAGCAAGGTGAGGCGCGCAAGGGGATTGTCGCAGAGAGCCCAGTACCAAAGTATAAGTGTTCCCGCTGTTCAATGGCGCCCACTCTGTCTTGGAACAGGTCATGCGCCGGTTCGAGAGTATGCTCGGGACGGAAGTTGGTCGGAGCGGGGACAAAGTAGCTGAGGTAGGAATGGCTCAAAAAGGAAGGGCTCGAGTAACCACTCCTGGGGAAATCTGGCGGCGCCATGGCTGGACTTTTTTCGTCGTTTGCGCCTAGCTTTGGCCGCCTCCACGTACGTCGATATTAGCAGAGAGAACCGTAAGGGTTTGAATCAGTCGGCGGCTTGATTCCTCCCATGGCCTCTAGGGGAATGCCCTCACAGTGCAATTCGGGATAGCGACACGTTACAGAATGAGCATACTGAGAGGGGGATGGGGTTAACTATGAGAAGCAAAGAGTGTGTACGAAGTAAAGCAAGCGCCAAGGCTGGTGACAGGGGGGAGCTCCAGCCAGCATGCCCGTTGCCCGGGCCGGGATAGACGTTAGTGGTGGGGGTCCCCAACTATCAGAATTCGGCTTCCAGGATGGCTGGAATTCTGTTTGAGTACCAGCTCAGATATAGATGCGTATCACTCTTGTGTATTCACAATGTAGGCCCAACTTCCTAATTCCAGAGGCTTCGTTAGCCCTTCATAAGCCCCCAGGAGTGGAAGGCATTCTAACTGGAGAAAGACGAATGGAGCCGCAAAGTGGTCCGTGCCAGGACATTCGCGGCTTCAGCACCCACGGTCCAGACAATTTTCTTCCGCCACGTTCGCCCCGACGCGTCGCCGGTTGTGCATTCGTCAGCACGTCGACACCCTCTGCAAACTGAGCCCATATCAGCAGCAGCTATTCCAGGCGCATCTTTAGCGATATTGCAACGATTGCGACAATGAACGGAGTGGGAATACCATTCCCACAACCAGGCGTCGCCGCCGCACCCTGGCAGGAACATCGCACGGCAGATGGCCGGCCGTATTACTCCAACAGCATCACCAAGGCCACGCAATGGACAAAACCCGAGGAATTAATGAGCCCCGCCGAGGTAGGCTCCTCCTTCCCACTGAAGCACTTCATTGCTGACCCATTCGACAGCGCGCCCTCGCCAACCAGCCTTGGAAGGAATACACGGCCGAAGGTGGCCGCAAGTACTGGTATAATACGGAGACGAAGCAGAGCTCTTGGGATATGCCTGATGTCTACAAACGAGCTCTAGGTGGCGGCGAAGCAACACCAACAACCCCTGCGTGAGATCGACCTTGTTGGACGACTGCGCTAGACTCTGCTAACTTTCTTTGCAGGACCCCCGCTACGCCCTTTGCGCCTCCAGCTGGTGGCCAACAAGCAAGCTTTGGAGGAGGATATGGAAGTACATCGTACGACCATCACCGCGACCATCGAGAGCCGCTAGGGGAATCGCGCCAGATAACTTTTGGCAGTAACGTCCAAGCCCAGGCCTTTGTTCCGGCGAACAACGATCCCGAGTATGCAACAGCCGAAGAAGCTGAAGCTGCCTTTACCAAACTCCTTCGTCGCAGCGGCGTCCAACCCGACTGGACCTGGGAGCAAACGCTGCGTGCTATTGTCAAAGACCCCCAGTTCCGCGCTATCAAGGATCCAAAGGACAGGAAGGCTGCCTTCGAGAAGTACTGCCACGATGTCATTGTTCAAGACAAAGAGCGTGCAAAGGAGAGACTAACCAAGCTGCGTGCTGATTTTGCCACCATGCTCAAGAGCCACCCCGAAATCAAGTACTACACTCGATGGAAGACAGCACGCGCTATCATTGAAGGCGAGACCATCTTCCGCTCCACCAACGACGAGAATGAACGCCGCCAGCTGTTTGAAGATTACGTTGTCGAACTGAGAAGGACTCACAAGGAACAGCAGGTGGCTCTCCGCAAGAGTGCCGTCGATGGGCTCATTGAGCTCCTTCCGAAGCTGAATCTGGAACCTTATACACGGTGGTCAGAAGCTCAAGGTACCATACAAAGCACCCCTGCATTCCAGACCGAGGACAGATTCAAGGCTTTGAGCAAGTATGACATTTTAACTGCCTTTCAAAACCACGTCAAGGCCCTGGAGCGTACATTCAACGATTCCAGACAGGAAGAAAAGAACAAGAAGTTGCGCAAGGAGCGCCAGAACCGCGACAATTTCATCGCCCTGCTTGGGGAGCTCAGAAAAGATGGTAAGATCAAGGCCGGTTCAAAGTGGAGTCAAATCTACCGATACATTGAAAATGATGATCGATACAAAGCCATGGCTGGCCAACCTGGTTCCTCACCCATTGACCTGTTTTGGGATGTGGTCGAGGAGGAGGAGCGCGCCCTGAGAGGCACGAGAAACGATGTGCTCGATGTGATTGACGTAAGTAGAACGCTCTTCTACTCTGCATATCTGCGATTAACTGACGTATCGCCAGGATAAACGGTTCGAAATCACTCCCAAAACAACCTTTCAAGAATTTGAGACAGTTGTAAAGGATGACCGCCGGACAGCTAACATTGAGCACTATGTGTTGGAGCTCATCTTTGAACGAGTAAGTAATCCCAGTCAGCATTTGTTTTCCTCACAGCTGACATTGCGTCCAGCTCCAGGAAAAGAGGACCAAGCGCCCCGACGACGACCGACAATCCGAACGCCAACAACGTCGCGCACTTGATGATCTTCGTTCGCTCATGAAGCGAGTGGATCCTCCTATCTCTGTCAGTGACACTTACGATCAGGTGAAGTCCCGTCTCGAGAATTCCGATGAGTTCCAGGCTGTTGCTTCCGAGGAGGCGAGGCGCGGTGCCTTCGAACGGCATATCCGCCGTCTCAAGGAAAGAGAGGATGACAGTGAGAGAGATCGTCAGCGCCGCCGTGATCGTGGCGACGACGGACACCGCGACAGAGGTGAGCGATCTCATCGCAGCAGTGCCCGCAGAAGCCGCAGTCCGGAGCACAACATCTTTGAAGCAGACCGCCGCAAGCATATTGCCGAACGTGAACGCAACTACCGCAAATCAAGCATGGCAGAGAATCTCTTGTCGGATCGCAGATCTGTCGACCCTCCCTACGACCGAGACAGAGATCGTGACCGTCGGGACCACCGCGATCGTGACAGGGAACGTGATCGCGATCGAGAGCGCGACCGGGATCGCGATCGAGACAGAGAACGCGAGCGTGATCGTGATCGTGATCGGGACCGGGATCGCGATTATGAACGTCGTTCTCGCCATGACGAGCTGAACCATTACGACCGGGAGCGACGGAGCCGCGAGGAGGACAGAGAGAGAATGTATCGCAGGCGAGTAATGGACCGCGATGTTGAAGAGCTTCCATATGGTGACGAGAGACCCAGCTCATCTCGCCGTCCGCGGCCCGACGAGGACGATTACGATCGCAGAGACAGCCGCAGCTCCAAGCGGGCCAAGCTCGATGACACGCGTGAGCCTACACCTCTCCGCGACGGCCGTCACAGCACCAAGACTCCTCCGAAGGAAAAATCCCCCAGTGTTCGAGCTGGTAGCGAAGAGGGCGAGATCGAAGAGGACTAATTGCCGACTCGCGCTGCTCCCCGCGCATCCCTCACTTTCATTGTACGTACTGACCTACCTCATTTCTGGCCTCGTCAAGTCCGAGCTTCTTAGCTAGTAAACTTTTGCAACTTCGCATCCCACATCCGTACTCCAGAATTAATACAATAAATAAGCAGCATTGTGCTCTGATTTAAAAATCATTTCCATTTTCTATCCGAATCTCATATGAACGTGCCGTGAATGCGCCATACAGCGATGCATTATGGAGCAATTTCTCACCCTACAAGGGGTGTCGACGATGGTTATCCGACTTGGCCCGTTGCCCCTCAATCTACCAAGATGGCCAGAAATCTCCAAGAAACGAGTGAAGGCAGCCAGCCCGACCACTGGGGGCCGGCTTTGCGAACAGGAGGGAGATCTGACCCACAAAACTCTCATGATCAAAATCGTTCTGGTAGGACCAGGCAACAGGGGATAGACCATCGCCGCCGATGCTATATGTCGGGCTCGTCGTCCTCGGACGTGCCATCATCATCCGATGCATTATCATTCCGGGCGCCGCCGGCTCGTCCATTCGATAAGCCGACATTTGGAACGCCTGAAACGCCATTCGATGCAACGCTGTGATGAGAGCCGTAGCTTTCTCTATAGTCCTCCCGCGGAATGCCCTTTTCAACTGCTCTTCTCCAAATCTTCCAGGAAGAACTGGTGCCACGGCTTTAGCAAGTGGGATGTGACGCCAAAGGAAGGTAGCGGACTTACGTAGTTTCCGTTCAACTTCTGTTCTTGGTCCAGCTGGGAATCCAGTTTGTTGATACGAGGGCGGAAGTTAGTGGGATCCCGGCGGAATGTGACGTTGAGATTCTTCAGGAAGGTGTTACAGCCAGTAAGGAGGGACTCAGGCTTGTTGGCATGAGCATCAATACCAGGCTGGCCATCGAAGACGATGACGCGGTCAGCAAGGTAGGTGGCCATGATAAAATCGTGCTCCACGATGAAAGCCGTCTTCTTTGCATGCATGATGAAGCGCTTGATGACACGGCTAGCAATGATACGTTGCTCCGAATCCAGGTCTTTGGTGTCTGTTAGTGGGCCGTCATCTGGCAGCATTATGAAACTTACAGGCAGACGGCTCGTCGATGAGGTAAATGTCAGCTGGGAGACCAAGGGCAAGCACGATGGCCACCTGTGCCCGTCAGTAGTGATACGACAGCCATAGAACAATAAGACATACTCTCTGAAGTTCACCGCCGGATAGATTCTTGACTTCCTGGTCGATGAAATCATCGAGCTTCAGGGGCTTGACAACGTCGGTCTGGAATTGAGGGGACAGGAATGCCGCTTTGATCTTCTTGAAAAAGAGCTGGCGGACGGTTCCCTCGAATTTGGGCGTGATGGTCTGTGGCTTCATACTGATCTTCATCTCAGGAACCTTCTTTGCGCCGTCTGGCTTAAGAGCTCCTGCAAGCAGACGACAGAAGGTGGTCTGTTCGTTTTCAGCAACAAGATCAAACAGAAGTCGAGAGGCAAGTCTTACCTTCCCAGTTCCATTCTCTCCCATCATAACAATAATCTCCGAGTCAGAGAAGCTTCCTCCCTCAATACTGAGCTTGAAGTTACCTAGGGCCTTCTCCATGGCAGGATAACGGAAAGCCCTTGACTTTTCATTAACGAAGTCTTCGGTGCCTTCGGAAATGCGGAACGTCAGGCTTTCCTCGCGAAAACGTAGGTTTTCGGTAGGAATGTGACCATCGAGGAAAATGTTGATGCCTTCGCGGACGGAGTGGGGGAGAGTCACGACACCATAGACGGCTGGTTGACCATAGAGCACGCAGATGTAATCCGAGAGGTAGTCAAGCACCGACAAATCGTGCTCAACGACAATGACGTAGTCGTCAGGGCGCAGAAGCGATCTGATGATACGGGCAGCAGCCAGTCTCTGCTTGACATCAAGGTACGAAGACGGCTCGTCAAACATGTAACTAGGCACTTGTTAGAGGGGAGTGGGTGAAGATCTTCCACCGCCCGCACTTACACATCGGCATTCTGAACGCAAACGGTTCCAATTGCAAAGCGCTGGAGCTCTCCACCGGACAAGTGGGTAACATCACGGTCGTAGATATGGCGAAGCTCTGTCCCATATTAGGCCAAGATGGTTGAGAATTCCGCTAAGACGTACCAAGAGTATCGAGCACTTCATCCAGGTTGTTGAGCGAGAGGCGGCTTTCAATCAGAGCCTGGACGCTCTTGTCGGCGGTGCGAATCGCCTTGGGAATCTGGTCCACGTACTGGGGCTTGACAACTGCCTTGAGGTCGTCCTCGAGCAGTTTCGTGAAGTAGTCTATGAATCGGTAAGCTCAGCTGTCTCCCATGCTCGACTACCGCTGTGCCCATACTCTGAAGCTCGGAGCCACGGAAATACTTAATGACATCCTCCCAATCCGGCGGGTTATCAAATCTTCCCAGGTTGGGCTTCAGCTTTCCGCTCAGGATCTTGAGAGCGGTACTCTTGCCAATACCGTTGGTTCCAACCAGACCCAAAACATTTCCAGGCCGCGGCATCGGGAGACGATGCAGTTTGAAGCTGTTGGCCGCATATCGGTGCGTGATCTGACTCTCGAGGTTGGTGGGAAGGTTGATGATCGTGATGGCGCTGAAGGGGCAACGCTTGGGGCAGATACCGCATCCGATACACAGCTGCTCCGAGATGAATGCCAGACGAGACTCGGGGGTCACCTAGCATGTGCGCCGTATTGTTAGACGAGGACACGATATGGGGGGGATAGTCATTTGTTATAGCAGTCTCGATGAAATTTCGGCATACCTCGATCTAAAACTGGCACGTTAGTTTTTGTCTGGAACGGACATGGCTCCTGGCAACTTACACAGAGTTTCCCTGATCGAACGACTGGGCAAGATTTCTTGCATTCTTGACGGCATTTCTATGCCCGTTAGCGCAACGTACCCCCCGCCGATGTCTCTCTAGACAAACCTTTGGCTTACACTGCACCGTAATTACTGTTAGTGGTCATTGATCAATGAATGGCGGGGTAGCGGGGTAGCGGGTCGTAGACATGCCTTGTCGCTATTCACAATAGCAACACTGATCAAGGTGATATTAGCTGGAGCCAAACAGAGAAGCCCTGTAAGCATACCGAGTAAGTTTGTCCGCCATTGTGTTGCGCTGTCACCGCTGGCTGTGCGAAAGTTTCAAGCTGATTGTGAAATCGTGGGGAAGCACTCGGCGCCCACAATGGGGAAACTGGTTGAAAAAAAACGAGAGGAAAAAAAGGTCTACAAAATGTGTAAGGGACGCGTTTAGAAAGGGATGCCCCAGGAGATTTGAAAGGAGGGCAGCGAAAGAAAATACTGGTCTTCAAAGGAGGGGCAACGTGGATCGATTCGGCGCTCTTAAAATGTCGATGCCCTGTTTGTGGAGGGGCAGGGCAAAACTTTTGGGGGCGCGGCAGACCCCGCGCTTGCCACAATGCTTGTGGTTGTGGGCCGGCGAGGCCAGATATGCACCAAAAGGGACGAAGCCTGTGTAAGCTCCAATGCGCAGCGATTGATTCGCCCGAGGGCCAAACGCCAATGTGAATGGTCAGGACAGTGTGGCCAGGCCTCACCGTGATGCGAAATCCAAATTCTCCTTGCATGCCTCCTAGTTACAGCGAGGATTTCCGTGATTTCCATATTCTCCAAATATTGAAATTGAACGAATATTATTGCGGGAGGAAAGCAGTCACATTCAGGGTTGAAACCCATTATCAAATGCAACAAGCTGCCAGGAAGGACAGAGCAGTGCTGACCTCACAAACTGGTGGGTCCCAGGCCGGCGGACAGTGGTGCGTCGAGCAGCTGGCCAGGTATGTACCTAGAATGCCCGATTGAGTCATTGGCACACATTCAGGATGTGACGATGACTTGTTGGGACGCAGACCTTCGAATGGCGGTTGGTGACGGATTGCTTTCTACGCCGCGCCGGTTGCCTCCGTGTCCCTCCGCCGCATTGACTGGATGTCCTGTGGAAGGGCCGGATGGCAAGAACGGCGACAATATCAGCTCAGCCGCCGGAGTGTTTTCTGCGACTGTGAGACTCCGTAAATTAGTAGGTAATATTCTGGTATTGCAAAAGAGCCGTGACGCCTAAACACTAGCAAGTTGCCGAGGGTCATCAAAACTGGAATTGGAATGTCGAGACTGCACAATTGCAAGGCACCTGGCCCGCGGGTGATGGATATGGAAGATAGGGCTAAAAAATTCGTCGGGAGGCGCCGCCTCGCCAGACCTGACGGCGAGGGATGCCTGGTTGGCAAGATACTGGGGATGCAGGTTGGGGGTTGACGAGAAGGCCGAAGCGGCGGCACCTCAAACCAGCCGCTGCAGATCACGCTCGCTGGAAGAATCCGACGAAGAAGGTTGGGTTCCATGGAGTGAAGCCACAGGCCAGGCTCCGGAAGTGAGAGTCAGCTGTAGCCTTGCTCGAGCAGCGGCGGGCGGGAGTGTGAGGGCCTGAGGCAGACCATGGGCAGCTGGCAGCAGCAAGCACAGGCCACCCAAGGCTCCTGGCTCCGATTCACCATTTTCGCCATTCTTTCTCCTCCGACCACTGCCATTTCCGCTACATCACACCCATCACCACCACCCCCAAGGGTCCGCAGGTACCGATCGATTCCCACCACATCGTCGACACCACCTGCTTCGGACAAGGCATTTTCTTTATTTCGCTGCCTGGGGGCCATTGTTAATGACTTGTAAGTCCCGCAAATGCTTGTCTGCGCATGCCGAATCCAAGTATGAGGCGCCGTGTCTCGCCCATCAAAAATATCATCGCCGCGGGCACATGGTCGCCGACTGCTGCCGCTATCGACCCCTGCTGGCCATGGCTAGACACTAGAAAGTCGATACCGGCTTCTCTACAGCAGCGCCGACGTCTTTAGCTGGCCGATCTCCTTCGGGCAGCGTTGTGGCAGCTCCAATTGTCCTTCATCACTCATCAGCCTCGTCTTCATCACTTACACACTCAGTATGCGACAAGCATCATTGACCTATGCTCGGTGCCCGTAACACGTCACTTTCTGGTGATTTCGGGTCGCCTACGTGGTCGCTTCCTGCCCCCGCTTCTTCCTCTCGCGTTCGCCGCAGAGATTTCTCACTGACATCGCCGTCTTACAGCAGGCAGCTCCCCACCTGAAGATCAAAATGTCAACATCTTCGGAAGCCAGTCCAGTAAATGGACGCTCGTCTCTTGCGATAGATGACCATGACGAGCATATGGCCAATGGTGACCAGAGCGACAGCGATCTGTCTGATGTGCAACCCGTCGATGTAGATGGCCCGTCTTCTGACCCTGTCGTCGCTGCCCGCGCGCCGGCACAACTGCTAGCCGTGACCCTCGAAGACCCATCCGAGTCCAGCGATAATGACGCGTCTGATGATGCCGACTTCGATATGGCGGATAGTCCCGCCTCTGCTCAGAGCAACGAGGATGCTGTTGGTAACGCGGCCCGCGACTCGCGTCCCCCTCCGAAGCGAAAAGCGACTCAAACCATCGAGGATGACTTCATGAGGGAGAACCCAGAGCTGTATGGGCTGAGACGAAGCGTAGGCAATTGATCCCGCATACTGATTAGATCACTGTACTAATAAGTCTATAAAGTCACGGCCAACACAGCGGCGAAAGATCGTGTGTCTCGATCCATACTGCCCTTGTCGCTGCGCTGAGCTAACATTGTCTCAACAGGTCGATTCCGATGAAGAAGAGGAAGCGTCAGACTCCGATGCTACGCCAGCTCCTCGCAAAGCGGTAAAAAGGCGACGCCTGGAGCGGTCCTTACCAGGTATGCAAAGCTCAGATTCACCCCAAACCTCGACCATGCCGGCCTCATACTCACTTATTGTCGCATCATCATCAGCCTCCAAACGTGGGACACCCGCCCGTCAAACTTCTGCCGACGACTCAGATTCCGACACATATGGGGGCGCGAGAGCCCGCAGCTTCCAGAAGAAGGCCCGACGACAGCAGGAGCTGCAACCCGCACTTGTCTTAGCAGAGAAGAGGTGGTCAAGCCGTCGCGCCGCCCAGGTCTCGGTCGGCGCGTACCAGGAGAGCGAGGCGGAGGAAGAAGAGGAATCTGAACTCACGCCAAACAATTACTGGGCTACTGAAATGGACGACAATTTACCCTACATCGAAAAGATCCTTCGCCACCGCGCCAAGGAGGGTGTAGACATCGACATCGATGCCACTCGCCGCGATTTCGAATATTTTATCAAGTGGCAGGGCAAGTCGTACCTTCACAACACGTGGGAGACCACCGAAACTGTCGCTGGCTTCCGCGGGTTCCGGCGATTAGAAAATTACTACAAAAAGGTGGTCGAGTACGAACTGGATATGAAGTTTGGAGGCGACGACGTCAGCCCGGAGCAGCGCGAACAATGGTCTCTTGACCGGGAGCGTGAGGAGGAAGCTCTAGCGGACTACACCAAAGTGGAACGTGTAGTTGCTGTTCGCAGAGGCGAAAACGGTGATGAGTACTTCGTCAAGTGGAAAGGCCTCCAATATGACGAGTGCACATGGGAATCCAGGGAGCTGGTCAGCAGCCACGCCCAAGACAAGATTGACCAGTTCCTCAACCGCTCTTCTCGCTCCTGGCAGTCAGATCGGAAGCAGATGAACCCCGAGACGCGGTCCAGGATGACCAAGCTAGAAAAGCAGCCGTCCTATATCAAAGGTGGTGAGCTTCGGGAGTTCCAGTTGAAAGGCCTCAATTTCCTCGCGCTCAATTGGACGAGGTCTAACAACGTCATCTTGGCTGATGAAATGGGCTTGGGGAAAACGGTCCAAACAGTCTCCTTTCTCAGTTGGCTACGGAACGAACGCGACCAGGAGGGGCCTTTCCTCGTTGTAGCGCCTCTTAGTGTCATTCCAGCGTGGTGTGACACTTTCAATCACTGGGCCCCCGATATCAACTACGTTGTCTACCTTGGACCCGAGGCTGCCCGGTCCAACATTCGGGAGTACGAGCTGCTCGTAGAGGGCAACCCAAAGAAGCCCAAGTTCAATGTTCTTGTAACATCGTACGACTATATCCTTGCCGATTGGGAGCATCTCCGGGCCATCAAGTGGCAGGTTCTCGCTGTCGATGAAGCGCACAGGCTGAAGAACCGGGAGTCACAGCTGTATGGTAAACTGAACAGTTTCGGCGTCCCCTGCAAGGTCCTGATCACCGGCACTCCTATCCAAAATAATCTCGCTGAACTGTCTGCCTTGTTGGATTTCTTGAATCCTGGCAAAGTCCTTATTGATGAGGAGCTGGAGCTGCTTTCAACTGCCGAGACAAAGGATCCTGTTGATGAAGAGATGGACGAAGCCAAACGCATGAAAACGCAGGCAAAGCTTCGCGAGCTGCACACTGCTATCGCCCCATACATCCTTCGCCGCACCAAGGAGACAGTTGAATCCGATCTCCCTCCCAAAACAGAGAAGATTATTCGGGTTGAGCTGTCCGATGTGCAGCTGGACTACTACAAGAATATTCTGACCCGAAACTATGCTGCTCTCAGTGATGCCAGCAATGGCCATAAGCAATCCTTACTCAACATTATGATGGAGCTAAAGAAAGTCAGCAACCACCCATACATGTTCCATGGCGCTGAAGAGCGAGTCCTTGCTGGGAGCACCCGTCGAGAGGATCAGATCAAAGGCCTCATCACGAGCAGCGGCAAGATGATGCTGCTCGATCAACTACTTGCCAAGCTCAAGAAGGACGGCCACCGCGTTCTCATTTTCAGCCAGATGGTCAAGATGTTGGATATTCTTGGCGACTACCTTCGAGTCCGCGGATACCAGTTTCAGCGTCTCGACGGCACAATCCCGGCGGGCCCGCGTCGTATGGCCATCAACCATTTCAATGCCGAAGACAGTGATGACTTCTGCTTCCTGCTGTCCACGCGCGCTGGTGGTCTTGGTATCAACCTCATGACAGCCGACACCGTCATTATCTATGATTCGGACTGGAATCCTCAGGCTGATCTACAAGCCATGGCTCGAGCACACCGTATCGGCCAGAAGAAGCCCGTCAACGTGTATCGACTCGTCGCCAAGCAAACGATCGAGGAAGAAGTTGTTACACGCGCTCGTAATAAACTCTTCCTTGAGTACCTCACAATCCAAGCCGGTGTTACTGATGAAGGCAAGGCCCTACGCGAGCAGTTCAAGGAGCGCGGCCTCAAGATGGATGAGGCAAAGACGTCGGAAGACATTTCCATGATCCTGAAGATGAGATCTCAGAACCTGTTTGAGCAATCCGGGAACCAGCAGAAGCTGGAGCAGCTTGACATCGACGCCATTCTCGAGAATGCCGAAGTCACCAAAACAGATGTGGATGACAAGTTGAATCTGAGCAGTGGAGGCATCGACTGGGACAACTGGATGCAGGTAACTGACGTCAAGGTTGATGACCTTGCGTTGGATTGGGACCAAATTATTCCCGCCGAGCAACTGGCAGCTATCAAAGCTGAAGAGGAAAATAAGAAGCACGAAGAGTATTTGGCCAAAGCGATGGAGGAGAATGCCCCTCGCAAAGCAGCGCTGAAAGGATCTCGAAAGAACCCCGAGTCAGACCGGGCTGAACGGTTAGCCAAGAAAAGGGAGCGTGAGAAACAAGAGCAGGAAGAAATTGAGGAGCAACGAGCCCTGCTCTCTGATCCGAGGCGTCCTCTCAATGAGAAGGAGACTCGTAATCTCATCCGCGCATTTTTCCGGTACGGTTCCCTCGAGGACCGTGAAGAAGAGGTTGTACAGGATGCGCGCCTCGGTGACCGGGACCGTGACTTCTTGAGGTCCATCGTTGACGACCTGATCGTCATCAGTCGTCAGGCGGTTGACGCCAACAATGAAAGACTCCGAGAGGAGGAGGAAAGAGCGGGAAAGCCACTGGCCAAGAAGGACAAGAAAGCTGTCTTGGTTGACTTTGGGGAAGTTCGCAAGGTCAATGCAGAGACTGTCGTTGAGCGTCCACCCCAGCTTCGACTGTTACGCCGTGTGCTTCAAGATCATGGCAACAACCTCACTTTTAGGCTTCCTGAGGCGACCAAGTCCGCTGCGTATTCCTGCGAGTGGGGCGCACGAGAGGACGGTATGCTCCTCGTCGGCATCGACAAGTACGGCTTCGGTGCTTGGCCCCAGATTAGAGATGACCCAGACCTACAAATGCATGAGAAGTTCTTTCTCGAAGAGCATCGTGTCGAGAAGAAGGAGGAACGGAAGAAGACAGATGAAAAGAGCATCCAGTCTCCTGGCGCAGTCCATCTCGTCCGACGGTCAGAGTACCTCCTCTCCGTTCTGCTGGCCAAGTACTCCAATGACGCTGCAGCAAAAAAGGCTGTCGAGAATCACCACCGTAGCAAAAAGCTGCTTGTCAACGGTCACCGTCGCGGGGATACAAGCTCTATTCCGGCATCGCCTGCTCCTCAGATGTCCAAGAAGCCAAGCCAACACCGTGACCGGGGTCACTCTCACAGCGAGCATCATCGCTCTCTAAGCAGTGCCAACGATCGTGGTACCCCTAGGCCGGATCACAAACGGAAGCACAAGGACGATTACGATGATCGCAGCTCCAAGCATCGGCGCGTGGACGACGACCGGCACGGTGATGGCAAGAAACCCAAGGATAAGGAGAAGCCCAAGCTTGACCCTGAAACTTTGGAGAAGTACAAGCGCGACCGGCAAAGGGCAGTGGAGCGGTTTCACGAACTTGCGAAGCTGCGGGACGACGAGATAGACAACTCAGACAACGCGCAGCTTGTTTGGTCGGTCATCCGTCCCCTCAAGCCCAATATGGAGCGCATCATGCATTCTAAGGAGCGGTTTCCCGCAGCTAAAGAGCGAGCCAAGATCCTTGGTGAGGAAATCCGAACCTTTGGCAACTTTCTCAAAGGTTTGCGCAGCAAGAACTCGGGCTACGTCGAGAGCTTGGAGCCCCAGTTCTGGTAAGTGACACAATATCCTCACATGCTTTCACATACTAACTTCATTCTAGGGAGTTTCTGTCATCCATCTGGCCGATTGGCGAAGTTAAGGTCTCGGGCAAGAGACTGCAACGCATGTTTGGTGATCTCATGGAAAAGGATAAGCTAAAGAAAGATGAGGAGAGGGCTCCCGAGCCCAGGCGGCCCCACAATCCTGATTTGGAAGATGGAGAGATCGCGAGCGACCGTGACGATCGCCGATTCCGAGACGCTTACCGGGATGACCGGCGTCAAGAGCGGAGAGACGAGCGGCGCGAGGAGAGGCGCGAGGAGAGACGTGATGAAAGGCGCGAAGACCCCAAGCGACGCAACTACTATGAGAACGGTGATCGACTAAACTTCCACCGCCACCGTCGGGACGGTGACAGAGCCGCGCCGCTTCGTCACTCGTGGCAGAACCGGAGTCCACCTGCTCGGCACAGTCCCTATTAAGGCGGTAGTATTTTTGACCCATCTAACTGCTTGATTGCATTGGTTTGGCGTCGCGGTATGTGAGAGAACTTCATGCGGTTCGAATCACATTTTTTCATGCTGTATCATTCGAGGATACATACACTTCCATACCCGGCATCGCATTCACAAGAGGGAGAGGTTTTTGGTGGGGAGTTCTTTGGGGCGGGCGTCAGGCGACGGTTCTACTTTTGTTTTTGAGGGATCGAGAGCGAAAGGAAAAAAATCCACGGGGTTTGGTGGGATGGTTTTTATAATTGCCAGAAGGGTTGCATGGTTTTACTCTTCCCCTCCTCTTACATAGGCCTCTACATGGTTGGGGTAAAACAAGTATAGAGTGTTGTGGACCCCGTCCGTTCTAGGAAGGCATGTAACACTGTGTAGACATTTGCCATGACGGAAGCAGGTTGACGATGGTGAGGGATGTGGTGAATGGATAAGGAGCACCGTGCTTACTTAGCCGTGAATACAACCGCTTGCAAGATATCCATTCATTCTGTTTCATTTGTGCATATATTTGGATTTAATAGTACATAATGAGGAGATGGTTGCTGTCTATGTCAGACACCTGGACAGTCCCCACTTGAATCCTTCAGAGAGAGAGAGGCACGTGAGAGGTACGCCCCGTGTAAAATTTTGAACATTTGGCTAAATTTCTACCTTTGGTTTCCAACCTCGCGAGAGGTTTGGGCCGCAACTCTCTGTAGGCATCTCTCCTAAGCTTTCGAGACTCGAACGGGATTCAAGTGCAATTACCTAGACTTGCATTCCAACTGTGTCCAGGCACCGCGGGTTAGTCCAGCTAGACTCGACTGGACCAAGTGCGAATACCCCCGGGCAGATGCTTCTAGCATATCATCCGCTTCTCTCAGCCGGAACCTGAATTTGCCATCATCAAGGTTACTGTGTAGTACAGTCCCCGTCAAGTAGGGCGTAGTATGGTATGGCATGGTGTCTCTCCTGCTTACAAGATGAGGGCATACATATTATGGGCTTCAGCTCGACGTGGCCTCCCGTCGCTGCAGATGCAACACCCACTTACAAAGAAAATCTCCCTTGGGGGTCGGGGGTGTAGCATGTGTTTGTATATGGAGCCCAAAGCGCGCCACATGTCAAAGAAGCAGTGCGAGCAGCAGTAAGAAATAGTGTATTGTACAAATCGCCGCCACTGTAGGCGGCGAAGTTATAAGTACCAAAATCGCGATGTTTTGGCCAAGCCCACTTCGCTGCTGGGATAACAAGTCTTATCAGTACACGTTCATGGCTCTCTTGAAATCGCGTTGGCGAGATCAGTCAATGAGATGGGCCATGCTTCTCGGCTTGGACGTGGGCGATACTGTTTCGGCCGTCTTGTACCTCAGAGTAGGCGCAGTAGGTGAGCTGGATCCCGCATAAGGGTCTGGCCTGTGGCAAATCTCGACTTTCATGGGCGGAGTTACGCGATAACTCGCCTTGGGGCGTAGCGAAGGCAGAGACATAAAGTTATCCGGTAGGTCGAGCGGCGAGGAGAGGTCAGACGAGTCGGGCTCCTGCACAATCTGTTTTGTGGGTGTCCCTTTCCCACTTGGCGCCGCATAAGCTTTGGTAGACTTAAAAGCTTGATCCACTCGCTTGTTGAATTTTGCGACTTCTTTCTTGGATCGCTGCCCCTTTCTCTGGGTGGCGGACACTTTGCGCGGAGCAGCAGTGGTAAATGTAACAGTCTTGTCTTCCTCGCTCTTCGTAATCTTGGTGGTGCCAAATGACAGAGTGCTTTGTTTGACCTTTGCTTTTGAGGGTAGCTTTGCGGCCGGAAGTGGGCTCCGCAGCTTGGGGCTGGCACTCGGGGTTGGAATACCTCCAAGGACCTGGTCGACAAGTCGGGTTTTCGGATCCGTGGGGTTTGGTAGTTCTTCCTGTGAGCTATCGAGGCCGGTGTCTTCAAGTTTTCGCTTGCGCTCAATAATCACGTGAACCCTGTCGCGGTTCAGGCTGGCCTCGAGTTGCTTCTCCTTCTGTTCGTCACCAGTGATCATGTATGCCTCGCGGTCGCCAATATCCTGCTGGTCCCATTTGGGTAAGCGGGCCAGCTCAGCAATATCGTCGCATTTGCCTTTGACGACAAAGTCCCAGCAATCCTTGAATTCATTCCCCTGAGGTTCTGGGTCGACGTTGATCCAGGCTGTGATGCCATCCCGCCGGTCCCTGGTGAGCTGGCACATCTCCTTGACGATCCTGCGCACACCGGGGATCTTCAGGGTGGTGCCCACGACTATGACAGCGTCGGGGACCCTCCGCAAATCCGCCTTAGTAACCATGCCGATCGCCTCCTCATCGGGATTGTACTCGTTGTAGAGCACTATTCGAGGTCGTAGCCGACCAATGCCGTGACTTCGCTTCCCTGCGAAAGCTGTCCGTACCTGGTCCTGCGCCTTACACTGCTCGCAAAGTGGGGGCTCCGGACCCTCGAAAAGAGACGCATTGAACGGCTCGAGATGGCCACATTTTGTACACACCATCTTCTCTAAGCCCCCGTGAAGTTGAATCGTGACGGGCCACGGGCCCTTGGTATTCAATGGGACTGCCGTAGCCAGTGGTGGCATCTGTGTATCGATACTGTCGATATTTTGCGTGTACAGCCGCATGAGTCGGCCCTCCTCGGCCATAGAGGCCAACATGTGGTGGAATGGGGTTGGAGACGCATTAGCGGTCATATGGGCGAGCTCGCGGACCATGGTGTGGAAAGAGGTTGTCGACGAGTCATGCTTGTACACTGACGCATCGAAAAGGTGCTTTCCCGAGGCTTTTAGTTTGTGTTGACCACGCAATGTGGTAAATAGCCCAGTTGAGGACCGGAAATCGGGAACTGGGAGCACATGTCAGCAAAAGGGCAGATAATTCACATGGCTTAGCCGCCAGATGCGCTTACTGCCTGCAGAGACGGAAATGCCGGCGCCGGCAATGACGACAATCTTTTTCTTCTTGCGCAGTGCCCTGAGGAGCCTTGCGAGCTGCCCGTCGTCGTCCTCCGTGCGGCTCTCGAGGTCGAGGTAAGTTGTTGTCCGCGGAGCGGAGGGTGCGGCGAGCCGGCGCCGCTTGGGAGGGGGAGGCCCATCAGTGCGCACTTGAATCTCTTCGGTCGTGTCTGACATGCTGGAAGGCTTCATGGGCGAGGCGCTGCCCGAGGGAATCGCGCTGGAACTTGGAGAGGGGTATCTTTTTGAGGCGTCCATGGCGACTGGCGACGCGGGCGGCGAGGGGGATTTGGAAAAGATGGAGAGGGGAGAAGATGGCGGCGAGGATGGCTGCGTCGCTAGTTGTGAGTAGGCCATGGCGGCGGTCGTGGCTGCCGATTCAATTGCGGGTGAAGGGAGCGGTGGTGATGGAAAGAGAAGAAGAAAAGAAGCTTTGGGGGTAGTAACTATATCATGACTGGAATTCGAGGCTGGTGCGCGCGACGAGGAACAATGGGGCTGCCGTGATCGCGTATTTGCGAGTGGGTTCCGCAGAACAATGGCGCCGGCGGCGGACGCTGGTGTAGCGATATTGCAAGAGTGTGAATTATCGACATGCGGTCTGACTTGGGTTGAATAAAAGGTTACGAGTTGGCAAAGCAGGCGGGAGCGGGCATGGGCGGGCCAGGGTTTCGGTTGCGGGCAACGCCCGAGCTGAGAGGCCCGCGTTGTTAGAAAATTGCACGCAGCACAAACAACCCTGGTCGCTTAACTCGATCGGGGCACCTATTTACAGGCAAAGCCGCAGCTTACAGCGGCCACCCCCAGTGCACAAATCGGGGGTTATACTTCGTACGTGGCAGACCAGTGCTGTACTGATCTCTCTTCTCATCCCAGGTTGATGGGAGGACTGCATAGGTTTTGGATTGGTTTCGGACGATGATTGTTTACTTTTTATTTTTCTCCTTCCTGGTGGTGATCCCAGCTTGAGGATCTGGCTGCAGAATTTAGACGGCGATGCGGACAGCCGACAGCCCCGGTTCCCCTCTTTGCGGTTTGGCGGTCGGTGACTCGAGCAAATTGGCGATGCTTCCACTGTGGACGCGGAGGAAGCGGCTCGTTGCCGGGAAACAATGAAACCCTGCGCTGTCGGTTGTAGAATCAGGTGGATCCACCAGAGGTCAGAGAGATGTGGCTTGTGTGGCTGGACCATCTGCCCCTCGAGTGGAGAAGGGAACGTCATTCTGCTTTGCTGCGAAGCGCTTGTGTTCAACGCGAACACCACAATAACAACTGTGTAACTGTGTGATACGTGAGATGGCAGGCATAAATGTAGCATGATACCCCTCTATTCTGTGCATTTTTCTCTGCTGTCTTTTTCATTTCCTTTTTTTTCTGGTGAAGGTCTTGGTGGTCAAGCCAAGTCAAAATCTGGAGCGTGAGGCAGCGTCCGCGGAATGGCCAGCAGTGGACCACAGCAACTAGCAAAAAGCCATCAGTGACAGGATGAGCGCACACGAAATGCCCGTGCTGCTTGAAGGGCCCATGGATGCAGACATGACAGGTATGGAAACGGCCATGGGGCTGGATGAGGTGGATTTATTTGGGGATCCTGTTGTGATGGCTCGGCCTCGGGCGAGCAAACATGTGCAGCAACGTCTCGACGAATTGCGGGCCCGCGGCTGTTGCCAGTCGATTGCCTGGTCGCGCCAGGGCACCATCGCATCCATCTCCAAGGACGGCGCATCAATTGAGCTGCGATTCCTGCGCTGCCACCCGGACTCGGGCAACTGGGAGTTGAGCGCGCCCAGCCCCTACCCCTATCTCAGCCCGACCCCGGGTGGCGTCCCCATCACCCATCTCGCCTGGGCGCCCACTTCCAGTCCAGAGCTCGCCATCATCGATGCCGTCGGTCGCATCAACATCCTCAGCTTCTCTATCACCCTCAACCGGCCCTACGGAGGCCGGCGCTGGGAGACAGATGCCGTCGATGACCTCAACGCAGTCGTCGGCTGCTACTGGCTCCCCCTCCTCGCCACTCCTGGGAGACAGTACCAGATCATGTACGGACCTGCCACAAGGAACCAGTCCGAATACAAGTTCGAGACTTCAGTCACGCCTGCGTCAGGGCCATGGCACCCCAACAGCGGGAAGAGTGCCCTGCTCTGCGTCACCACCAGTGGCTTCCTCAAGCTCATCTTTTCCCAGAATAACAACCGCATCGAGGAGACCTCTTTGGAGCTGGACAGCGTGACTTCGTCTGACGATCTGATCACCCACGCCTCAATATGCTCCGAGAAGAGTACGTCTGTTTCTTTCCGTTCCCCAAGTCTTATTGGGGTATTAACGCCGTGCCGTGACAGACATGCTCTTGATTGCCCTTGCCACGGCCTCGAGACAGCTCAAAGTGGTGCGGGTGAACATCCAATGGGGCACCCCTGACAGCAACAACAAACAGGCACCACCAGGAAGCATGCATCTCAGCCCGTCCCTAACCGAGAGGAATATTGCAATCACCAGCTGGCTTCAGCACGGGGCAAGCGATTCAGCCCTCGATACGTCCATGGCGCAGCTGTCCCATATCGAAATGCTCCCTTCATTCCATCAAGGTCCAAACCTCGAGGCTTCTCCCGTTCTCCTCACCGTGCGCTCTCAGGTGCCCCAAGAGGGCTCGCTGTATAACCAGGAATGCCAGAGTATCATTGACCGCTGGGAACTCGCTGACCAGGCCCAGTCTCATCATGGTGCTTTCGAGCAGCTAGGGTCCAAGTCCGGTCCAGCATCCCACTTGCCGGTAAGTCATGACAATCTCTGTAATCTGTAGCATGTACTTAACCCTGTCGCTAGTCCATGACACGCCTGAGAAAGCTGGATTCCATAATAGTGCCCAAAATCGTCATCTCTATCCATACCATGCACCTAGGCAAGGTCGTCTGCTTCGCTTTTAGCGATGGCACAGTCCAGTACCGGGACCGCGTCACCATGTCTGAAGTTTATAACGAACGGAGCCTCGACAGTATCATGACTCTTCACCAAGTAGGGTTTCAGTTTATGAATGATACACCTTGTGAGTGCCGCATGCCCAAATCCATGCACACCCGTGTGATGCTGACATGTGTGTGTGTAGGCCTTCAGGTCGCCTTTTCGCCCACAAACTGCTCCTTTGCGCAGATCTGCGAGGATGGTTCCGTTAAATGGAACAGGCTACATTACCCCCCTGAAGACGCACCCGCAGCATTACAAGGCAGTACGTAAACCCAAGTATCGCGTCGGCAAAAGACGGCAAGTTAACACAGGGCAGGTCAATACAATGCCATAATAGCGGCATTAAGCATCTCCATAAGCCCTGCTGCCTACCTCCAGATGAACTGCGACGATGTCTTGGCCATCGCCCGCGCGTTTACCGAAAAGCAAGACTTTGCCTACACTTGGATCCGCTCCATCATCAACATGGTTAAAGTCCACGTCGACTACTCTGACGAGCCACATCATGACCAGCTTGTGCGGAATCAAAACCTCCAATACTGTCTCAGCATACTCAACCACCTGGGCTTCCACGGCGAGTTTCAGCCACGCTCATTTGGTGGCAAGTTTGCCATGCTGGCCCTCAACGTCCGGAATATTGTTATTCTTATCACCATTGCCAACAATACGCCAGTGAACCTTAAAGAAAAGTTGAGCCCCTTGGATGACCCCGAGGTGGTCGAAGCACTCGCTGGCTGCGCTAAATGGGCTGTAGACCTTCTCTCGTGGCTAGCTGACTGTATCTTCAACCTTCTCGGCGACCCTATATTCCTCAGCCTGCTGGAAGACCCGAAGCGGTTCTCTGAGCTGTCCAACTATATGCGATCCCGAGGCGACGTATCACTTCACTTGCTCCTCTGCTCTTCCACCCGGGGGCTTCTGTCAGCCGCGTGTCGACGACTTATACACCTCGAGTCGCTTAGCGCCCGGGCAAGCCAATACTACAAGCAGATGGCCTTGCAGATGGCGCTGCAAATGAAGGTCAGCGACGATCCCGCCGCTGCCATGGCGAACCGCCCGTCACCCGCTCTCTCGATAGCGTACACGAAGATGCAGCAAGCCACCGGCTCAAGCCTCGTCAAGGTCCAGGAATTTGAAAAACTAGTTGTCGGGCTGAGCCAGGAAATCCGCGGAACCTACCAGAGAACTCTCTCCTCCCTTACACCGAAGGGCGCCGTAAGACCACAAGACGGAAAGCCGGGGGGGCAGCAGGGCCAGCAGCAAGGCCAAGGACAGGGCGCGTCCGGCCCAAACGACCAGGTGATGAAGAAGGCCCAAGCGCACGCCGAGCTGGATATGCTGCTCGCAGGAAACCCGCCGCCGAGCTTTCGTGAGACGTTGCTCAAGTTCTTCCGGACCAATGTGGCCGCCTTTCGCAACCAGACGGATCTTGCCAACCTCTACTTTGGTGACTTTGCGCTGCTCGAGGTGGAGGACGACCCCAAGAGTCTAGCGATAGAAAAGGCAAAGGGGAGATATATCGACGTGTTTAAGCGTGTGCCTATTGTCAGTGGGGTGAAGTCAGGGTCTGAAAATGGTGGGGGGGCAGCAGGAAACGGGGCGGGTGAGGATGGGGGGACGCAGTGGCGGAGGTGTGTGAGATGCGCTTCGGTGATGGAGGATGCGTATGGCAATCGGCCGGGGTTTACGTTTGTGCTGGCGCAGCAGAGGAAGTGCTCGTGTGGAGGGAATTGGGGGCTGTTGCCGAAGGGGTCGCTTTTAATTTGAGCTTAGTGTAGAAGCAGTCATAATTAGGTAGGTACCTTAGGTAGTAGCTCTGCTGTCGTCGAGTACCTACCGAAGTTGGAGGAGAGGTAATTCTAAAGTCGTTTGGATTGTTTTACCTCTTACTAGCCTAACTGTTCAAGTAACATCTTGCTGTGCCTTAGGTACATGTTCAATGTACAGGCCCACCGTAAACAACCCCTCCTCTGGGCTCTTCCCCCCTTTTTACGAGGGACCCGAAGATGGGGTAAAAAGGAACAGGGAAGCCCTGTTGTGTGTGCCTTCATTTATATTAGATGTTCGAAAATTCAGACATCCAACGTCGGAGAAAGCACACACACTCTCTCTCTCTTCACGACCCCCCAAAGGAATACCCCAGGGACTAGAAAGAAACTAAATTGGCAGAGGAAAGGAGTTTTGGGGGGGGGGGGGGGGGGGAGAAAAAAAAACCTTCGAGACCAGCAGATAGAGATATACAACACGTTATCAACCCTCCCACAGAAACTCTTGCACCACCTCCCCCGCCATTAGCCTCTTCAACGCTACACCATAATCCCCCGCATTCGGCGTCCTCAGCAGCGTATGTACATGAAACTTTGCCGGCTCGGAATTCGTGAGGAAAACCCCAGAGTGATGGTCGAACTCGATGAGCACCACGGGGCTCTGTATCCTGTAGTAGAATGCGTCTGTGTCGCCATATCCGCCGATCCAGGAGAAGTAAGTTTCGTGGAACCATTCCTGGAAATGGGCGAGGCGGATTTGGCGTGCGCGGGTGGGGAGATATAAAAGGTACTGGGAGAGAATTTGGGTGACGAGGGATTGCGCTTCCGTGGGGAGGGAGGAAACGAGGACGCCTTCGTAGGGAACGACGCGGTTGTCGCGGTGAGCGCCGCAGAGGTGACGTTGGTCATCGTGGTTCCAGCGGCCGTGGGGCATGGCCGGGTCGCGGAGAGACTGGTAGATTTGAGCGGCGGCGCGGCTAGACGGCGAGAGGGATTGCATGAGGGTGAGGCCGAGACGTTCTTCTTCCTGTAGAATGCGGGTGCCTGCGTGGGGACCAGAATCGATGAGATTGGGCTCGGCGCCGGTGAACCAGGGGGAGATGACAATTTGACGGCGGTAGAAGAGGATGTTGAGGCAGAGGTGGTGGCCGTAGAAGGAGAAGCCCCAGGGCGCGGTATCCGAAGGGGTGCCAAAGAGGACAAAGTTGTAAGAGAACTCGTTGACTACGGCGGTGGCGTTGACGAGTTCTCCTAGGAAGCCGTTGATGCGCATCGCGCCGAGGGCTTTGGCGTACCCTTCTGGGGAGAGGGTTGCCTCGAGGAGGGCGAGGACGCTGCCACGGACGGATTCGGTAACCTCATCGAGGCGGATGCCTTTGGAAGATAGAAGAAACTCGGGGTTAGACCAGGTGCGCCACTCAGGGGAATCTATATGGTAGTTCACGGCGGAGAGTTGGGCAGGAGAGAGCTGAGCCAGGAGGGCATTTGCGGCAGCGGTGATGGTGGAGATTGGTATCTCTTCATCTTGGAGCTGGAATAGGTTTTGCTTGACGGTCCCTATGTTATCCCATTAGCCGGGAAAGACGAGAGAGACTGAGGAGGGAGAGATGTACCATCGTTAGTTATCCCCTTAAAAGGCTCCTGGAACAACTTTTTCCAGTGTAGATATAGCGCATGCAGCCAGGGCGGGTTTCCGCCGCTTATAAAAGCTTCGGCATACTCATGAGCATCCTGACCACGCATCGTCGTGAATCGCGGGGTCGTGATGTCCGGAATGTGGGCGCGGAACTCCCCTGGGGGGTAGGGAGGGGTGTCGGACGGCATTTGTTTTTCTCCCTTCCTTGAACAACAGAAGATGTATTTCAGAACCACAAGTGCAATTGGAATTGCTCAAGTCGGATGTCCCTGACTGGAGGTCTGCTGGAGGAAAAAGAAAACATCTCGCCTTGTCTCGTCCTCCCTCGCTTGGGACCGGGACGGGTTGGCCTACCCTGTTGGACCCTGGGCGGATGCCGGTTATTTAATTGTCGCCGAGGTGAAACAAGGATCCGGACCGCCGGTCTTGATAGCCTACGTCTAGGAGCTGGCCTGCAGGAATCCAAGAATTATGCCACAACGGGAGCTTGTCCCCTCATCAACCTGGTGGAGATGGTCTGATTCTTCGGTGGGAATACCCCGCATCGCGTTCTAACTCTTGCCCATGGGCTTCTTCGCTGGTACAACAGCGGCTGCATTGTCAAGATTTTATGCGTAGATTGTTTAGAAGACATCCCCTACACCCTAGAACGCAAATCCACCTCCTAATCCCACCGCTCCTTGAACTCGACATGGAACAGATCCACCGCCCTGTACACATGACGTTTAGCAACTTCTCCAACCCGTTACTCCAGGGAAAGCTCAGAGCTGGATATTCCACCCAGCACTCTGATGGAAACTCACCCTCTCTTCTCACGCAGTTCATGAATATTGGCTTGGATGACTATGTCACCGTCAGCTGCCTGCCCATTCACGGACATTCAGGTCAAGGGGAAAAAAGAACTCACCACCCCCAACAACAGCTTTCGCCTCGAGATGCGCCTCAACATTCTCCCACCCCAACAACATCCTGAACGTCTTCTCCTTCTCCCCCAACCCCCTCAAGATCATCGACCCAAAATATCCCTTCGGCGAATCTGCTGCAAGCTTCTCTACGAACCGCGCCAGGTTGTCCTCAAAGCCGTCCTGCGCGTCATATGCCGTGAATACCTCCGTGCATGGCGCCGTTAGAACCTGTCCCACCGACGAAGTCACACCAAAATTCTGTGTATCCTTATGCCCGAGAGCGGCTCTTCTCGAGTGTGGCGATGTGTATGTAAGGGCTTCTTCGGCGGAAGCCCACTCTAGAGGTTATTGTCAGTTAACACCAGATTTTGAATGGAAAAATCGGCCACTCACGGCTGCACAATACTTCGACCTTTTCATCCTCCTTGACGCGGCCAAAGTAAATTGACTTGCATCCAGCTTTGATCTCGTCTACAAGTGCGTTTAGTGACGCCTCACCGCCACTACTTGAGAACAAGTCGAACACCAGAACCGACGTCATTGCAACGTTGAAGGTTAGAGTGCAAGAGCAGAGTTAGACATTGCAAAATACCAGTATAACCCTACATTATGTCACGTGCCACTGCATAGAACTAGTATTTGGGGCCCAGGTCGGTCTTGAATTTGAAGATATCTACTTGAACACGCTCACGCCCCTTGGGCAGTGACGAGGAATCCACCGTCATCCTCAAGATACAGATTCACAAACAGAAGGCCCCGATTGTCAATTTCCACCAAAGTGGGAAAAGGTCGAACACCAACCAAATGAAAAAAACAGGATGCAGTAGGCTTTGGAAACAGTGCGACAAGAAGCACAACTGTCCCCAGGGAGACGCGACCAGCCAAGCCTAGGGTGCCTCTGCACCCCCAACAATCAAGCGTTTGATACAACAAGGACGCTGAGACGCGTAATGAATGTAGAGTAGGTCCTCCTCGGCCGAGTCCGAGACGCTGGCTCCGGAGCAAAGTAGCCTCTGCCGCGCTCACTCCTGACCGAAACATTTGGCCCGACAGTCAACGAGTTCCGGCATACCGCTCTTACTATCGCGCTTCTCTCCTTCAGAAAGGACCCCGCTTGACGGGTTACGGCGGCGAGTTCCACGGAGGTACAAACAAGAATCCTTGCGACCAAGATGATAACTGCCGCCCCAGCAATGCCGACTCGGTTGTCGAGCACCGTGGTTATATTCTGCCCTGTCTTCGGATGGTTGGATCAACCAACAAAAGGATACTTCCAGGAAGTGTATAACACAAACGTTTCCATGCCCGGCAACTCCGTCGATTTACCGAAAAAGACGGTTCGGCGCTCGACGGCCAATCGAACTGATGCGAGATCCGGGGAGTGGAATAACAAAAAAGGATGGCTGTCCACTGCCTGCTCTCTCCGGGCTGAAGCAAATTGGGTGTCGTCCATCGCTTGCTCGAGTCTGCAGTATTGTGTCCCACCAAATCCTCGTGATCGGAGCAAGTTCCCTCTGCTGGAACAAGTCCTGGTGCTGGTTGGATGAAGACGTCGTTGCGAGCCAGTTGTACACCAAAACAACTGGGCAAACAGATGTCTCACAGAGTGCCAGCATGACTCTCCAACCGTGTCCCAAAATAGACACGACACTCCAATTTGACCATGGAACGGGGAATGGCTTCCATGGTGTGGTTGACCCTTCCTCATCATCGCGATGAGGAACCAAGCTGAGTCAAACCACTGTGGGGCCTTTTAATGTCCTGCCCAGGACAAGACTCCAAGTGAATGGAACGCCTTTCCCTTTAGTATGTTAGCACTAGGCAGACAATGTCTGGCAACAATAACTTACGATAATGTTACGCCCGCTGAGTAATGACATCGCAACTGCGCGTTCTCTTGAACCAATAGCACGTGCACCCACACGAGCTGGAAAAACAAATGTATAACCGTCCATAAGGGTATATTGGTGTACAACAAGACGAGTATGCAGAGATGTGGTTGATGTCGATATTTAAGCAGATTATCGTTCATCACTTGTCGTCCGGTCTTCGTCAGTCATGGGACTTTTTTCTTCCAGTGCCCGAACGCCCCTGGATAGAGCCGAACCATCTAGATGTCGTCACTGTTTCATGTCAGTGATATGTCATATGATGGTGGGCTTAACCTGCTTACCTAAATGACACATCGGCCTCATCAACCTTTCTATAATGCAACCATACATTCATCGAGAGGTCATTACGCCGTTGGGGTACTGAATCCCAACGACGCCGTTGGGCCTTTTAACGTCCTGCCCAGGACGAGGGTATTGTCGTCAATGTCCTGCGGGAGGGCGTGCCGGCCACTGGACTTCATGGATTGAAGAGCACGGCGCCGTTGTTGATTACACTGCCTGTATGAGGGGAGGGCTGTGCGACAGAATCGTTGGCGCGACAGAACATGGTTATCTAAAGTCCGTGGATAGTGGTGCTACAAGTCGAATGCGTCAGCAACAGTGTACGAAAGAAGGCAGGTTATTGGTGCGCACGAGAGGGCGGAAACCAACCGATGTGTGTTGACGACCTCTTTCCCCGCGATGTCGCCATGATGTGGCCTGCTCCTTATTGCCTTGGTTGCGATAACCTGGCGAGGCCGCCCTGGTTCTCGCGATGTCAACCCATCGTGCGCAAGGTTGACCACCCCGTCTCAATCGACGAGCAGGGAAAGTGGAAAGTTTGAACAAGAGTGAAAGTGCCAGGAGATCTCAGAGGGTAGGGGAGTATTCAAGGTCCTGGCGTGTCGCGGCGTGAAGATGGGCGTTTCCTTGGTCAAACTTTGTTGGGGTGAAAGTGGATTTGACGGGGTCGAGAAGAGGTTTAAATCGAGAGGAGAGTTGGGGTGATAGCGTTCAGGCGGAGCTCGGCTCGTGACCCGAGGGGTAACCAGCCAATTGCGACTGCCCAAAGTGATGTGAAATGTGGGGCCTCGCTGCCTAACGGGCGCCAGCAACTGGCTCATCACCTAGGCAGGCTCGCTCTCTCAGGTAGTCCTGCCGATTCTCAAAGGCGCCCATTTCACCGCACTTTGGTCAAGCCAAGATGGGTTTGCATACCTACCTATGGACCTGATGCGCCTTCCGAGCCCCAGGAGGGTAGAGCGACCGAGCGATGACTACCAGGGAATTACTTCGACCTGCCTTCACTTCCCGGACAAGCTGAGATCGACCAAGATTGAGCCCCCTCCCCTCCCCAATGGGTAGGGTGGGCACTTCGAGTGCTCTCTTGTTGTTGGCGTCATGAATGTTTCATTTACCGTCAGGATTCCACGGCTCAGCCGGAACTGGATGCAGCAGAAAGAGAGTAAAGTTGGAGCCGCTCCCAGAATATTCTCGGCGTGTACTTCAATGGTCGAGATGCCCATACTGTCTGCTCGGACATTTAGAGGCATCCGCCGCAAGTATTTGTTCAGTATCTCTTTTTCGTTGGTCGCGGCTCCGGACATCTGTAAGCTATTCGACATGTATCCTTTGTTGAAGTTATAATCGCGGATTACCTGCCAATTTCTCGCCAAAACCACCGCCTTTGAAATCAAACGAGATCGAGTATCTCGTCCTTCATCGACTCTAGCCTTTCCTAAGTGGTATCGATATCCGGTTTGGTGTCCTTCGGCTTTCGTGTGGGAAGGCACGACCGAATAGTCTTCCTCTTCTTGCCGTAGCATCTCAGCACCGCAAAGTCCAGATCGCACCTTCTCCAGATTATATTGACAATGCCGCATTGGCCTCGGTCAAGTCCCGATTCTGGTTACCCAAGAGAAAAGCAGATACCTTTTCAGTGTGGTTGCTGTGATATTACAGTAGGTTATCCCACAACATGTCCTCGGTCTTTTCCGATACGCCGCCATCTGACTGGTCCTCGACATCCAATACTCTCCGGGCCTCGTCGTCCCAGTCCTCTCAAACTTCGGTCGACGCCCGCTTGGACCCTCCGAAGATCGAAAGTCTACAAAGCAGCCTGAGCAGCAGCTGGGCGAACTATCTGAGTGCACAGCACTGCAACCGGGAAGTGGCAACCCTTAAACGACACTTTGACGAGCAAATCAGGCAAATCAACGCTTTGGTCACAGTCCTGCAACATGACTTGGGAAACCACCAGAGGCTGGCGGCAGCAGCGGCGTCAGAGTCCAAAACAGTACATGACAAAATAAGAGCGGATTTGGAACAGCTCTTACCTCTACGCGAGCGCCTCCCCTCTCTAGAACACGATGTTAGCTTCGTGCGCGAGCAGGTCAGGTCTGGGATTCCCAACTTGAGAGAGAATGCAACAACACTACAGGAGCGATTGGATAGGACAACCGCAACCACGTCCACTGACATTGCGACGGTGAAGGCCCAGTACGCATCGGCCCTAGAGATCATTGAGTTTCTACAGGGAGAGCTCAGGGATTTGAGGGCAGAGAAGCAGCGGACGGAGGAGAAAGTGTCTGTCCTTGAGTGTCAGATAGACGCCATAGTGTCCACCCCAACACAGATTCCAACAGATGCTGTCAGCTTCCTAGCTCAACTGTTGGTACGGAAAGACGAGGTGGTGAGGCTGTTGGACAGCCCCAAGCACGTAGTCTCAGAAGATATTACGATCCAATCCGGTGAGTACCTTCCTCATCTTTTCATATCTACTAGCATGGTAATAATTATAGTTGCCGCCATCGCCCGGCCTCGCCCAGTACAGGGACCACCGCCTCTCCCCAAAATCGGGAGTCAGCACCGGCCGATCATTCTCGACGGAAATCCCCCTCCCCAACCCCGCAAAAGAAAGCCAGAAGACCCCTCAATGAGGCCAACAAAACGGCCCACGCCTTCCACGATAACCCAGGAACAACAATCCATGGACTCTACGACGGCCGGAGCTCTACGCTCTCTCCTCGATGGCTTCAGAGAGGAATACAAGCGCAACCCACCCAAGTCGGACGCGTCGCTGATATGGAAATTTTTAGACAGCATCAACGACGCGGCCACTTCAAAGCACCTACAGGAATCGCTGGTGCAGATTCTGCCTGGCCGCGTGACGAGGCGGGAACTGAGGAATAAGAATAGCAGGCGGTTCGTGTACATGTCGGAGGGGTTGAGCTGGAAGGACTTCACACGGGCGCTTCGGGCAGTCCCACCGATGGAGGCGGATACAACGGAGACGACAGGGACTACGATGACTACAGGGACTACAGGGACTAGGGGACTTACGAAGACGATAGAGACGGCCTAGTTAGTGTTCCTGCTGAGTAGAGGTATGAGATAGACAGTGCTGCTTCGCGGCCCACGGCTCGTCCTGACATTGGCCAGATTCGTTCCGAGTTACAATTTGTGTTACAAGCCCGCTTTGTAGCTCTCAAAATGCAGGTGTTATTTTATTGTGCTCTAAAGTCAAGCCTGCTGTATTGGTGACGATTGTATCAGAGGAGGGAACAAGTGATCTCACATAAAGTGTATAAAAATCGCTGTCTATACTTCATGATGATGAACCACCGCCCATCCAACGTACTCTACCCGAAAACCGCGCCAACGGCCCCCCAATGGTTGTCTTCCCATTCACCTATTTATGGGTCGTTTCCATCATAGAACCAAATACCGCCGCCGATTTCGCAGTCCCTCGCTTGTGCCATGATGACCACCCAACGCCAACGCCGGAAACCAAACGCCAGAAAATCTGTGTGAAACATCTCGTCCCGCACCTACAGCCGCGTGTACCCGAGAGAGAAAAAAATCCAAAGTCGAGAGAATAAAAGGGCCTCTCAACCGACATATCTCACGCCTCTTCGCATTGACCTCCTGGCCCAATTTGTCTTTTGGTAGACCTTGATCGAGTTGATCAACCAATACGCCTCTCTGAAGGCCTCTGGATTCCTCCCAACGTGATCCTCGCATGTCCTTGCCAGGGAGTTGCACGTGGCATCTTGAGCCCAGACCTTGCCGGCCCATTCCCCACAAAAGGCAGTGTTGATTACGATGCTGTGATCGCTAAAGCTGTCTGCGATGGAGCAACCGTCTGTGGCGGTGAAACTGGCGAGGGGAGGGCCAAAGGACCCGGTACCGGGTAGACCCGTGGTGTTGACAGCAGCTTGGCCGGTTGCGAGGACGTTTGCCATGTCGCTGCCGCGGGGGAAGAACCAAGTGGAGATCTGCTCGTCTGTCCATTCGAGGGCGTAGAGACCGCCGCCTTGGGTGTTGAAGGCGGCGCCGTACGTGTTGGGGATGCCGGCTTCTTGACGGCAGCCAATGTTGCCCTTGCAATCGGTTGATAAAAACTTTGTGGTCTTGAGAGCGCCCGTGTTGGCCACGTGGCACTGGTCGACGGTGTGGAGGACGATGGAGTTGTTGGACTGGGCGTTGACGCCTTCGATCAGATCGATCTCACCTCCCTTGGGCCAGTTACTTTTGCTCACTGTCCAGAGGGCGGGCCAAAGTCCGCATGAGCCGTCATCAGTGGCACCCGCAGGCATGTGGGCAATGTCGGCAATGAATAGGCCTTTGCTGTATGATTTCTTTGACGTGACGCGAACTGAGGCCCGCCCCGTTGTCGTGTGATTTTCAAAGTCGACACCGAGATAGACCCCGTCTCGGACGTAGCCCGCAAGCCCTGTCCTGTCGGCCGTGAAGATGTCGACGTATTTGACGAAGCCGTGGGTTGGATCTGGGCCGCTGAAGAACTCAAACTCGGTGAAGAAGTTGGACTGGTCGAAGGAGTCAACAAGCTTGTAGTCGGCTGCTTCAGCCATGTTGAAGATAGCAGCCGCCATGAGGAAGCGACCGGTGGTTGTAGATGAGAACATGTCGGCGTGTGAAATGCCGCGAGGGGGAGTTTTAAGTGCTAGAACGAAGGGATTGTCGAAATGAACCTTGTGAGATGAGCTTTGTGAGATGAACTTGTGAACGCGTTACGATACGTGAATGAGCGGAGGCAAAAGAAAGAAAGTTTAGGAACCAGGCAAGAAGCCAGGGGTATTTATAACGGGTGACAGATGACAACTGATTTTTGCCATCAATAGGTGAATAAATGGGCTTGAGCCAGCACAATAGGTAAGGCAGTCAATAGTAAGCTCCATGAACAATAAGTCCATGTGGCTGAATGGGATCGGCCTGGAATGCGATGGCGACGTCGGCTGGTGTACCTAGCAAAGAAGCAAATCACAGTCCGGAGAGAGGAAGAAGAGGCAGAGATTCCAATGCTATGTCGAGGAAATAGATTAGATCCCCAAGGTTTTTTGACTCACCATGTTTGATTGCTTTGATCGGGAGACCAGCGGTCTAGACATAGTCGATGCCTTTCAAATATCCCATCCGACTATTTTACCTTCCATGACAACATGCCGGAACCAAGATGAGATCTGCAATTTAAAACTCGCTGACTACCAGCCAGCCGTCTGGTCATGTCCAGTTGGCCAGCGAGTCGGTCGCCGCCGCCTCAAGAGGCCACGACAATCCGAGCCCTATCTGACCTGACCTGGCGTCACCTCACCTCACCCGAGGAATACGTCTCGGCCGCACACCGGCGACGATAAATCTAGTCAAAGTCAGACCGAATTGCGCCCTGGCAGAATATCAAAGCGAGTGGCTTACACCTCCACAGCCCAACCCATGTAAACATTGACGAGGGTGCTCATTTCTGGCGACATGGGACAGACCAGTCCGGCACAAAACACTCATGGACCATGGCTAGGAAACCCATGCGGCAAAGGCAAAACCGCAAGGCCAAGGCAATCAGCGGAGGCAAGTTTCGAAGGGGGTCTCATTTTTGGTCTCGAAGAGTAAGCGGCAATACGTTTGCGTTGCGGCATCCTCGCCGTTTCCTCCTGGTGGAAGAAAAACAGCCAAGATCATACAAACTTATATGGCGACCCTAAGCCACCTGTTCATCTACCTAGGTAATGGTCCATCTTCCTGGCAGTCGACATCTGAGTACCCCACGTGCTTACAGTACCTACACTACACTTTCAAGTCTGCCAGCGCACACCCTGGGCCCTACACATCAATTTCAAGACCGACCGTCCAGCTACCTATCTACCTAAACAATGTTCCGCGGCGGGCCCGAGACTACAGAGACTCCCGTCGCATGTCTCTCCTGAAAGGGGATCTAGACTCTTTTCCTCAGGGGGGGACTGGAAAACGCATCCAAAAGACTCACCCTCCAGTCTTGCACCCTAAATCTTCATAGGCGTGTCTTGACAACATGAATTTGAATTGAACCAAACCGAGAAAAAAACAACCCCCTGGGTCAAATCAATCGACTCTACTACCTAACAAACCTCATCTTGTATCAAAACCACCCAACCCGCCCTGCCCTGTTTTATTCTGTCTCGCCTCAATAAACATTTGCAGGAACCCAGCATGAACACAGCATGACCCGGCACAGCCAGACTCCAAACGGTAACAGGTGTAACGCAAACTGGGCAGAGGAGGGGTGAACACAACATGCTGGCAAGAAATGGCTATCTCCTCCTGTCATTACCTGTAGAACCTGTCATTTCCTGCTGTGAGACACACCTACGCACGCCGGCTAGGTGGATGGTAGATAAACAGCAGGGCAATGGTAGCTCCGAGCATGACTCGTCCAGTGTACCCGACCCGAGTCAACTGTCAGACCACCGATCTCGTACACCTGGGGACTCGCATTCACAGCATCACAAGGAAAAACACAGCAGGCTGGTGAAACAGACGGCTGTACTGCTGGCATGATAAGTCTGCCCGCTTCTTCATTTCGCCCCAGACCCTTCTGATTAGGTCAAATAAGACATTTGCCACCTTATCCTCACCCTTCCCTATTCTCCGTATCCGTCGAATGACACTACGGAAACCTGTCCGGCTCTTCGTGAGATACCAAGAGGAAAGAAAAGCACCAATGTCTAAGGGCTCTTTCCCATGATTGTCGCCAATTACCAATGCTCGACTTGCGAATGGACGAGTCAGAAATGCTTCCAAGATGCAAAGGTACTCCGTACAAATGCGTGTGTTCAACGAACAACAACCCAAAAAAAATAAATCATTTGCTTCCACCCAGTGTTGATTGCTTCCTTTACTCCAACTTCGCCCTGGTGTTCCTTGCGCCGGGTGTGCTTGCGTCCTGCTCGCACAATGGTGGTGTTTGTATGAGTGAAAGAAGCAAATGGAAACAAAATGCCGAATCCTGTTCGAGGCGACCAAGTGAAGAGACACCACTGGCACGGCCATTACTGCCAGCAGGTGGTGCGCTGGACACCAGCCTTCGTCGCGACGTTATACAAAAGGGACTTTGGGGTTAAAACAAAGTGCCAAGGGTGTGAGGTAACCATCCTTCGCCCACGGGCAGCATCTTACGTCGTGTGAGAATTGCCAAACACCCGATCCCTGAGTTACGGTAAGAATCCTATCCACGTCCGAACGGGGAGATCCTAAAGCTTAACCCTCTGGCCGGTCAACTTGTACCAGACAACCGCTACCAAATCTTCCTTGAAGCGTTCCCAAGGATTGCGGTTGAGGTAGTAGCTGAGCTCTCTGAAGTTGTACATCTCTCCCCAGCAGTCGCGACCCCATTCGCAGCCGGCCATATTGACAAGGAAGTCTCGGTCCTTCTCATTGTAATGTATACGCGTATTGTTGCCGTTCTCAGAGCAGGCTCCCTCTGGGAAACTATTGATCATACGCTGAGGGAGAAATGCCGTGTGTTTACGGATCCACGGTTGTGTCGTGTAGAGCTGCTCAAGAGCATCTTGCTCCTTGTGTTCCCATTCCATGTGCTTTTGCTCGTACGCCACCGGGTCCCACCACACGTCGAGAAGACGATCCGTCCAGGGACTTCGGCGCACGAAGAAGGACCCCAAGTTGAAGCCCGAGCAATCCTGTGAGAGAATCAAATTGATCGAGTTGGGGTTTCCATCCCCGATGGGACTTTGCGACTCGGCATCGAGGTGGGTGTCTGTTATTGGGTGCGTGATGTTTAGGGGGTTGTATTCGTTGATGTCGCGGTAGACATGCTTCTCAAGATGGTTGAAGATGTGGTCCTGGAGCGAGTAGGACGGCTCCATGACAAGGGTGTTGAGGTCGAGCCACCATATCCTAATGCCCATGTTAGCTAGCGGTGGTCGTGCCGCAACCGAGTAACTCACCACTCAGCCTTGGGGTACTTCCTGAGGCTCGTCCTGATGAAGTCGACCTTCTCCCAGCTCTCGCGCCACTCGTGAGCGTAGCGTTTCTTGGTGCTCATGTCGACGATCTCAAGCTCATACCCCCACCTCTTGACATATTTCTTCTTATTTCGCACCGAGTCTCTCTCAATCGCCCATTCCCTAGCTCCCTTCCACTCCATGACACCACCGCCAACGTTAGCTCCTAAGATGATAACAAACTTGGACCCGCCGCCAAGCCATGATGTTCTCCTCCAGTGGTATGCTAGAGCTTTGGGGCGGTTAGAATCGCAGTGTGGTGGCTTGCTGGGGGTGGGACATACATGTATTGTAGAACAGAAAAACGGCTATCAGGATTAGGAACAGAATGAGAAGTCGTATCTTCATTTTCCTGCCCATCCGTGCCATGATGCCGCGCAACCTTCCTAGGAGAGGAACACTCTGGGCCGACCATTGACCTCGGCCGAGCTTCTCCTTCTCCGCGTAGGGCTGGCTCGAGTGGAAGCGGGGGAGGCTGCTGGACAGGCGTCGCATGTGGCGTGCGAAGAAGTTCTTGTTCTGGGTCGAGAACGAGGGGTACATGTTGTCGCCAGCTCTCTTCAGTCGTGCCGATTCCCACATGACAGGTGTCCCGTTGGATCCCGAGTTTCCTCTAGTCGGACTCGAGCGACCACTGGTGTTGATGAGTCCGGGACTGGCCCAGCCGCCGCCGGGGACGGGTGACGGGCTGCGCGACAAAGACATCTCGGAATTAGGCGTGCCTGTCGACGGAAACAAAATGATTAGCTCCACCTTATCCGCAACAAAGTCCATTTCAATTTTTCGTACGACGATTGCGATCCACAACCCGACGGCACCAAGGTACCATGCTGGCGCCCAGAGGAGCACAGGATATTTTGGGCTGGCTGACCGAGGACACGTACCTGGAATTGGCGAGAGCCTGCAGCTCGCTCGAGGCTGAAAAGAACCCCTCCTATCGTCCAATCGGACCTGGGTTGACGTAGCCGACGACCGTCTTCGGTGGTGCGAGCGCACCGTCCGGTCGCTGGTCGACGAGGACGACGAGCCTGATGGCTTGAGGGTCGCCAGATTGCAATATGTAAGTGGGCGCAACCAGATGGCACTTTCGAGCCTTCTGGTTCACCTCGGGAAGGTCGTGCAGGGGTGCCGGATCTTGGGTTCCCTCTGCCGGTGCTGAGATCGGGCCCGGGAATCAGCAGCCGCGGAAAAAAAAAAAAAACCGTGTCGTTTGTTGGTGTCTTTTCGGAACACCGCTAATGGCCGGTCGCAACGGTCTTTTCTAGGAACCGATATAGAGCTGGCGTTTGCACTGCTACCTATGGCGGGTTTGCGAGTGCTGCAAAGTCGTTAGGTCGGATTCCGTCGGGTCAAGCGATCTATCTTAGGTGTATGGCATTGAGGGTGCTACGCTGGGTGAAGCTGTTTTACAAAGGTTGCCAATGGTCTGGGAGTAAGTATAGATGTAGTAGGAAAGGAGAAAGAGGCAAAGCAAGAGTGGACAGAGTGGACAATTCCCTGGAGCTTCTATTTTTTTCATGCTCGACGCAGCTCTTGTCCCGCCATTTTTCCAGATTGACCCCAGTTTACTACGTCAGGGTCCTTGACCCTCCTCTTTCATGGATCCATTCAATAAGGACCGAAACGACAGGCGCTGTGGCAATTGTAATTCCCCGCCGCCGTCGATTGCGCGGCAATTGACATGGTTTATGTTTATTGTAATGAGATAGGAGAGTTGTAATCTGCCGCTGTCCAGACAAACGGCCAGTCGCCTGAGCGGACGAAGGCCTGTCCCGGGTGGGGGCCCCGGAGCCAAGATAGAAGGGGGTTCTCGTGGGCGAGTAAGAATAGTTACCTTCTTCTCACATTATCTTTTGATGACTTGCAGGCCACTTCTGCTCTTAAAAATCTCAATCTCTTCTGTTGTGGTGCGCCAGATTCCAAGTTCCAACAGACCTCCATCTTTGACCAGCCTCTGTAAATTGAATTCCAGGGGTGGAATCACACAAAAAGCCACATTTCCCTTTAGGTAGCGCCAATAACAACAACAACAGTGCCCCACTCTGTAGGCGAGATGCGCACAAGACGGGCGGCATGCATCGAGTGCTGGCCTGGTGTCGCACTGGGCCGGCGAAGAATCCAGGGCAGCGCTGCATCAGATCCAATTCGGAGGCGGTTACCCACCTGAGCGACCGTTTCCCCTGAGTTCGCTTGCGTCTGGTTCATCTGGCGCACGACATCGCGCAATCAAAAGCGCAACATCAGGGCCTGTGCCAGATGGCACGTCCGGCGAAAGACCTTGGCGGTAATTAGAAGGTCTTGGCCCTGAGACGAAACCGTAAAGCCCCGACTTCGCCGAGGGACCCAGACTTCTGATATTTTCTTTACAGAGTGTGATCCGGCATGCCTGCCGGCTCTCGATGATACTTGTCGAGCCAGTGTCTCACGGTCCTAAGTTCCTGTGCAGGTGTGTTTTCTCCAGCGTGTTTTAGGCCGAAACATCGCCATGGGCGCTACAAGCGTGGCTCGCAATATCGTCGAATGTGTAAGATAAGGCCATTGAAGACTGCTGAGGATTTCCCGGTATTGATCTGCTTGTGAGCGGCAAATCGCCCCCGGTTGAATGAGTGTGATGGCGGGGTGGGGTGGACAGCACGGCGGCCATCTTGACACATCTCCCAGTAAAGCACGGCCGGCATTACGTGAGGAATTGGAGGCGCGGTTCTTTGAGTTTGTTGCACCCGGAATTCAAATGGACAGCCCGTCCAACAAAGGAACAGGCTTTTACACCGAGTTACAGCTCAGCAAGCGCGGTGGCAGTTGGAGAGTTGACGCAGGGTCAACACTTTGGTGGTGAACCAAGGGGCGGCACGGGAATCCTTCAACCGGCAGGCGCCCCGATAGTAAGATATCGCTCCCCATGATTCCCGTTTCTCCTCGAGTTCAATGTATTTCTGTTTGCACTGGCGGGCAAACAAAATTATGACAATGACGTCGTTCGTGACTACCTAGGAGGGACCCCGTGGAAAACAAAGGCTTGTTGGTGGACAATCGCGGAGAGTCCTTAGTAAGCGCCTTCGGTGTTCGGCTTGACCAGGTGTGCCACGAGGGCTGATCTTGTTTGGGCAGGAAGCCCGGTACAGTTTCTTTGGTATGCCGTCTTACAAGTATGCTAAGTGAGGTAGTCAAGCCGGTTCAAACGTGGTCTTCGGATTGTGCGCCGGAGAGGTCCCAGTTAGGCTCCTCTGTTGCCAGTTGCAGCCACTCGGCGTTCCCAGACCAGTGCAGGCAGATATGCAATGCCAGGGATGGTCCTTCCCATCGCCATCAAATACCTGAGGTGTGGGGCAATTTGTTCCCCGCTCCTACGCACCGTGATACACGACATCCGGCTGGAATTGGGCAGCTGGTGCTATCGGTACGCGTATTCTTAGGTACTGGAACTGACAACTCACATACAAATCAAGGACGGTGACCAGCCGGGGCAGGGTCACAAGTGATGGCCCTGCATACGCCGATTTGGTCTTTCGTCGGCTTACGGAGCTTTAACGGACAGCACCATTCCATGTGTCATGCACGCCATGAAAAAGAGGAGGAGCCTGCAACAGTCGCCGACGTAGCTGAGGCAATAAACTGGCCGACCCTGCAGGAAGTGTCGGCTCCCTCCCACTTGCTGTTGCCCAATCATGGGCACCCACCTAACCCAGCTATTCCATGTTCCATCGCTCTTTCCTGATGCCGGGGAGGATGAGAGGATAAAGGTGGGTGCTGCCTGGCCCCCTCATCTCGCAGCACTCTCTCATCCCTCCAGCTCCATACCCGCCTGCCCATCAATCACTTGCTCGCTTCAACTAGTACCACTGTCTTGACAACGAACAAGCTGTACTTGCGACTCGGCGACTTCTGTTGAATCATTTTTGATCTGTCAATACCTTGCTCTGATTTCCCACGATGCCTTCCGTCGACGCCCCTCAGCAGCAGGCCCCAATGGAGGCCGTCGCTCTTGACTCCGTGGTCACCCAGCAGCCGGTGCGCATGTCTTATACCACGGACAGCTGTGATCTAGGCTGACAAACTTCGTACTATGCAGAGCGCGGAGCCTCAGCCGGAGATGAGCATGCGTGGCGGTTTTGTCGAGGAGTGCGATTGCTGCTGCTGTGGCGAGGAATGTGTCTGTTGCTAGACGGCCTGACACATGGACAATCTCCCCAATACCGTTGAAGATCTCTACTGAGCATGATGCGGCCTGACGGACACTCATTGGTATTGGTCATGGCTTTCCCCCTGTGGTCGGATACGCGAACGAGATAGTCTTATTGTCAAATCACCGCCTGGCAGTATACTAGGACGATTAGCGCTGTTGATTTAGGTTGTCGTCGGTCTCGAGTGAAGGAATTGAATTGATGTTATACAGAGTCTAAAGTTTCGCTTCCCGCCTGTTGGTGAGTCGTGTTGACTGCTATAGATTGGGCAGATAGTTTGTTGGCTTCTTAAACTTAAGCTCGTGGCCTTCTCCGGTGCGAACGGTCGTTCCCAGCAACAGTTATTTTGCAACGGCCAAGTTGAGCTGTGTTGATGTGACGTTCTCAGGATGACGTCTTTGTCCAGCGACACCCGGCATCTTGGCACAGGTCTTGGCAAGATCGCAAAAGCTTGGCTATCTTGGCGTCCGTCCGCCCTGGATTCAGCTGCATGGAACATGAGATGAGATGGGCTGAATCCCAGCCGCGTCACCATCCCCACCTTGGTGGTGGGCTTCAAATAACACGTCTCGTTGTCCTAGCACTCAAAAAGATGGTGGGATCCAAACGCCTTGCAAAATTTAACGCGAACTCGCGTTACGCAGTGCAACTGAAGCTCTGAAGATGCCGCCGAAACGGCCCGCCTGCCCGGTTGTTTCAAAGTTCATCAAACCCTACGACAAAATCTAAGTCACCAAACGGCCAAACCAACGCTGGGAATTGAAGATCCGCGGCCCTGCTTCCTCACGCCCCGAAATCGATGCCTGAGGATGTGGCGTGGGAAGGTCTTTACCTGATAACTGGGTATTTAGGTGTTCAGCTCCTCGCCAACGACAACTAGTAATGCATGGTCAGGGCATGACCAAGCCTCCTTTTTACACGCCTCTGGTAGGAGATTTCGGTCTCGTGCAATGAGTCATGGGAAGTAATTGGCTCGATGAAAAGTGTCTAGCAGCTCAGGTGGAAGATCTTGAAACATTCGCTATGGTGGGCTGGTAACGTAGGTCCGGTGTTCGCGATTCCATGATTTGTCGTCCAAGTTAATGATTCACGATGCACCAGTCCCGCAACCAAGCAGAGGATCTGCCGCCACGCTCTGATGCGTCTCCTCTTCGACCTTATTGACAAAGAAATAGACGCAAAGGCACCCTTCTCCAAGCGCACAGCTGGCTGGCAGGTTTTCAGAACAGATACGAAGAGGAATGAGCAGTCCTCGTGGGTTGCTCGTGCCGCGCCTACACGGGCTTGGCATTTGCCCAGAGACACCAAGGAATATCGGAAGCGGCAAGCCGGGGTCGATTGGCGGTTGATAGGGGAGAGGCCCGCGACAGCAAGCCAATCAGCAGCTAGCCCAGTGCTGGGGCGTCCCCACAGGAGCCAATGCCGTGACGTCCAGCAGAGCTCTCAGCGCCTATTTCATACAAGGAACCCCGCCAGACGATTGCACCCATCAAAAGGATGGACTCATTCCGTCCACACAGCGCCTACTGCCTGACCTCAAAGACGCCCAGGCTAACAAGGGCGATGGCTGGCCATGGATGGTTAGCCACTCACAATGCAGCGTCTGGCGTCTGGCGTAGTACGTGGGAATTTGGAGTGGGACGCGATATGAAGCAACTGATTTGAAGCAATTCCCCGCAGCCCGATGCGGCCGTGTATCTTTGGACGCCTTGTTGTCGTCGAACAAATCTCTCTCTTTTTTCTTCTTCCATTGAGCTTGCAATTCTTCCCTTTTCTTTTGCGCTATTGTCCTTGATGGATCCTTATTGTCCCTCGTTCTTTGAACCCACTCCACGTGGATAATTGCTATTTTCGGGCCACGCCATCTGCTCTTTGTTGCCTCACTTTGGACTACAGACTTTGATCTTCCTCATCATCGCCAAAGTCTTTCAAAAGGGAATTGCAAGAACAGAACCGAACTCACGAAAATCACCCACGAATCACACTAACTTACATTTACGCCATTTTCACGTAAACAATTCCATCATGAGCGACCCTAGGACGCTCCACAGCGGTCCAGTTAATTTGGCGCTGGAGAGTACAAGAGAAGAATGGGAGGATTGGTCGGACGAGGACCCTCTGAGTCCTCTCAGTGGAGAAGAAAACGATGGCCGTTTTACCGACAACAACACCGGGACACGACTAGCGGGTCAACACCAGTCAGGCTCTACCATCTCCCACCCGGCAATCCAGAGGATTAAATCACGGGCAAGGCAAAAAGCTCAGAATACGAAAGCCGGAATTACACTGGTCACGGACATGTCCAAGCTACCGCCGCAGCCGGAGCAGGCGAGGAAAAACAGGGTAAGCAGGACGGGCAAGTTTGTTGATGCTGCAGCTTTGAATGCGCTTGAAGGTGGTGGGAATAAAGAGTCAAGCGGTCTCCAGTGGCTTAAGAAGAGGCCGTCAGCGAAAGACAAAGCTCCCGAGAGACTTGAGGCAAACAAGCCCGATCCAGACAGACTGGGTGTCGACACACCGAGTCGGGATGACCTCTCACCTAGTGTTGGGCCAATCATGATTGGGTTCGAGATGCCATCGGATTCCAACGTAGTCATTAGCCCACAAACAGCTGTCGTTGAGACACCGATCGACTTCTTTAAGTACTTTCGCAATCCTCCCCCGATGCCGTCGCCCAAGGCACCTGTTTCGGCATGGTCACCAGACAGCGACGAAGGGCCGGAGTCCCGAAGACCAAATGTCGCTGAGGGCGTGTTGTCAGCTCAGCCAGAACGGAGGAATAGGGCATTTACAGCATTATCTAGCGACGATGAAGATGATATGGGCACTCCAATTACACTCTTCGAGGAGGATGGCAGCCCACTTGTTGCACAAAAATCGCTGAAGCAAAGAGCACCGCACCGGATAACGGTTGCAAGCACGCGGTCACAAGGATGGTGGGACCAGGTCACAACCCCGTTTACTCGAACACCAGATACGCCGAAGGCAGACAAACAAGGAGAGGATGAGTGGTGGAGAGATGCCGACCAGAAGAAGCCGCCATCCGATGAACCGACGATTGTTGCCTCCCCTACTCGAAACATGACTCCTGTAGTTCAAAAGCCGACCTCTCCAACATATAAGACTACCTCTCCATTATCAACACCCACTTTCCCCGGGGACAAGAAAAAGGTTGAGGCAGACAAGTCACTTGTTTCGCCAAAACTGAAAGACAAGTCACCAGGTGCTCGGCAGAAACCTCCTGTGATTTTCGTCGAGGAGGCCGATTCTCCAAAACAGCCACTCCCGCTCAACAAGACTATGGCTTCATTCCAAGAACGGATCCGAGCACAGCAGGAACAAATCCAGACACAACAAGAGCAAATCCGGGCCCAGCAAGAGCGACTCCGAAGACATCAAAACCGATCAGCCAACCAGGGGAGCGAAGCCAAAGACTCTCCCGAGCTGCCGCCCCCTTATTCACCACCAATGCCCAAGAACGGGCAGCCCAAGAAGCTCAACGTACGTTACCGAGCAGTGTTTCCGCCCGAGGACCCGCGCAGCTCCATATACCCGCCATCTCCCGGACCTGCCACACCCGGATTGGCCAGGACCATGACCTCACAGGGAGCCATTGGACTCCAGAGTGTCCCGCTTACACCGCAGCCAGCTATTGTGCACGATGGCCGACTGCCGGATCGACCACTTGGCTCATTCCTGCCGAGCGACCACCTAGGGGAGGTGGGAAGAGGCAACGAATACAAGGGTGAACGGCAACGGCGCCGACATGAACGAGAGGATGCAGTGGCATGGAAGGCTGGGCGTCTTTGGAACGGGCGCTCCTGCTTGCCTACCTGCTGCGTCGGAAGGCCGGGCCGCGAGGGGAGAAAGAGGAGACGCTGGTGCGCTGCCATCTGCGTTCTCGCGTTGATTATCATAGCTCTCGCCGTTGTCCTTCCTATCCTTCTCCTCCGGCGCCCAGTGGAGGCGCCGCAGTCCATCTTCCTCAACCTCACCGACTTCCCGCCAATGCCCACCGGTATCCTCACTGTCGCAGGCGCCGACATGGGAAGTACTTCTAACTGCGTGGCGCCTGGAACCATGTGGGCTTGTTCACTGCCAAAGGAGCAGGCCGAGCTTTCAGCGCCATATGAGGGAAGCAATCCGACGTTTGTCATCCAGGTGCAGTTCGACAACAGCACACGGCGGCTATGGAACACTCCGCCAGGCGTTACCCCCGTTCCCACGCCCGTCAGCGGCGGGCAGACAGCGCAGAGCAGCATTTTGACGGCATCGGCTCAGAGACGGGCTGTCCGAGCAAACGGTGGTTCTGTCGGGGCTGCTCCAGTGCAAGCTCGACAAAACCCCGCCTTCAGACCGGACCCGGAGCCGCCCAGCTTCCAGGAGATGTTCTTCCTTGGAAACACTACCGACGGTGTTGTGTCGCGCGACAAGGCGGGCGAGCCGACGCCTTTTTTTATCAGTATTCTTCGAAGGAACGGCGACTCGGCTGGCCCAACAGTACTGACACGCCGCCAGTCGGGTTCCTCTGGGAATATTGCGGATCTCCTCCCCCCACCGCAAACTGAGCTCGACGGCACAGCAGCACCGGCCGTGCTCCTCCCCTTCCCGAAACAACAACCTGTCCGCCTGTACGACCGCGGGCTACCGACAGAGCGTTACGGTTTTTATACGTATTACGACAAAACGACGTACCTCAAGTCCATCGACGCGCCAAGCGCCAGCAGAGGCTCGGGTCCGGTCCTTGTTGACACGGATGGCGGTGCCCGCCGCACCGAAGCCAACTTCGTCGTCACTTGGCTCTCGGTCCGCTATAAGGTTGAGATCTGGACCCGACGCAGCGACTCAACCCGCCTCGTGTCGGATCCGAATCGTCCAACAGGAAATAGTACTCGCCCAGGAACTTTCCCCTACCCCGTCACCATCACTCTCGACACGCACGGCGGCCAGCCGGGCAAGAAATTCTCTTTTGCTCGCAGCGTCGACGCTCGTCAGCGCATCCTGTTGACTGACCCGAAACTGGTGGTAAATAATATGGGCATTGGCACCCCCGTTATCAACCCCCAGGGTGAAAACTTCAACCCGAGTTTTGGGGGGATGGATGGTGGGACGGGAGGTTGTAAGTGCGAGTACACCAACTTTTTGAATGTTGGGGTGGGGAAAGGGGGATCATGATTTATTCTCCTTCTATCGATGGGGCTTTAGTGAGGCGCTGGGGATTCATGGAGGATGGAAAGGTCATCTAGATAGGCTGGGTTGCGAGACGCAACGGATGCATTTGCATTGGAATGATAGATTAGCTTATAATATGCATCAATGGATTGTGGCATACAGCATTCATGTTCAAATGATTTGTTCAGGCTGTTAGTTCTTAAGCACCCAACACACCAGTGTCGCTAACGGGATTTCAGGGGTGGTGTTGCTCGGACCCACACCTGCTTTGCTGGGCGGCATCCGCCAATTCCAGCTTGGCTTGTCTTCACCTCCTTGATGAACGTCGTCTTGATGAACGTCGTCAAACTTTCACTCCTTTATTGCCAATGACACACATGCAATCTTCAAAGCAGCAGAAAAAGTGACAGGGGTGGTCGTTTCGTAGTGTATCAGCGCTTAACGGAGTTGCCTCCTCCTACCCGTTGCCTGGTAGCTGAAAATTTGCACACACGATGAGGTTCTTTCCATCGTCCTATTATATCCGCCCTGGGGGTGTCGCGTGCCGAGCCACTCCCTCGCGGATAGCATCAATTCGATTCCCTTTTAGTGCACGACGATTCCAATCACTGCTGACGCTCGCCATCGAGACATCATGCGACGATACGTGCGTGGCAGTTCTCGAGAAAAACGAGTCGGGCGCTGCGCGTCTCCTCTTCAAGAAAAGGATCACATCAGACCACAGGGAATTCGGCGGAATCCACCCCTTCGAGGCCGTCATGGGACACGTTCACCATCTCGCCCCCCTCGTTGACGAGGCCATCCAAGCGCTGCCCAAATGCGAGTCCGACCAGACCCATGACTCCAGCCCTGGTTACCTCTACGTCGCCCAGGCGAAGCACCGCCTCCGGATTCCCGACTTCATCTCAGTCACGCGCGGCCCCGGCATGCCCGCCAACCTCTCGGTCGGCTTGTCCATGGCAAAAGGTCTCGCCACGGCCTGGCAGATCCCCCTGCTCGGCATCCACCATATGCAAGCCCACGCCCTCACCCCACGTATGTTCCGGTCCCTCGCCCTGTGGGAGGAAGAAGCGCCGGGCTCGGCTGCTAGTACACCACTCCCACCTCCGGTCAATTTCCCCTTTCTTAGTCTCCTGGTCTCGGGCGGCCATACGTTGTTGGTCAAGTCTACGTCGGTGATGGAGCATTCAATCGTGGCCGAGACCCAGGGCACCGCGTTAGGGAATTTTATTGATGCCGCCGCCAGGTTCATCCTTCCCAAGGAGGTCATTGCCGAGTCGCCGGGTGTCTCCTTTGGCCCGATATTTGAGCGCTTCGCTTTCCCTCCCGAGGAAGAGCTCGCCCCTGAGAAAAAGCTCGCCCCCGAGGAAGAGCTCGTCCCCGAGGAAAAGCTCGCCCCCGAGGACGGCAGGACTCCCGAAGACGACCGAACTCTCGAGGACGACAAGACTCTCGAGGACGACAGTGCACAAATAGATGTCGGCAAGTATGGGAGGCCCGCCTCACTTGGTAACTATAACTACAGCCCGCCACTCACCCGGGGTGAGGATAGTCGAATTTACGACTCGGGCGTTGGATGGACGCTTACGCCGCCCCTTCATAAACCCGGTAATAGGAACAAGATGGACGAATTCGACTTTGCTGGTCTCAAAAGCCAAGCTCAACGCATTGCTGAGGACAATCCTGACATGTCAGCTAACGAACGCCGGCACCTCGCCCGAGCCATTATGGCTGTAGCCTTTGAACACGTCGCCACCCGCGTTGCTCATGTCTTGGCCGATATGAGAAAGAAGATGCAGGAGGAGCTGAAGCAATGCGAGCCCGCAAATGAAGATGGCGCCCCCGTCGGACCACAGACACCGCAGCACATGCCCAACCTTGTCGTGTCTGGCGGTGTTGCGAGCAATCAGTTCCTACTTCATGTTCTCCGCAAGTTCCTAGATGTCCGCGGCTTTGAGTCCACCCACATCATTGCGCCTCCTATTGAGTACTGCACCGACAACGCCGCCATGATAGCCTGGACTGGCATGGAAATGTGGGAACTCGGATGGCGGTCGACCTTGGGCATTGAAGTGATCAAGACCTGGCCTCTCGATACCCTCAAGCCCAACCAAGACCCCTTATGCACCGAGGGCGGTTATTGGGTGCCCTTGGCCACTACCTTCAGACAAGACGAGGTAGCACGACGAGAGGAACTTCGGCAGAGAATCCAGCGGGAGCCACAAGTTAAAGAACAGCTTAACATAAAAGCGCCGAGTTCAGCGGGTTCAAACTTTGTGGAGTGGCAAACTCGGATGAATACTGAAGTTAACAGGCTCACCCGCAAGCACCGGTTGTTGACCAGAAGATTGGCCAACCTGGATAAATATTGGGCTTTGAGGGTTTCGTTTGCGGAGAGAAAAATCCAGGAGCTAAGAAGGCAACGCCTGAAGGACGAGGAAGAAACAATGGCTATCAGGCTGGACGACCTGGAAGAAAGATTTGAGATGCTAGAGAATATGATTGACAAGAAGCCCAAGCGGATGGTTAGGAATCCGCACAGGAAACAAATGGGCGACTATCCCGACAGCCTGCTCACCTACCAAAACGAAGAGCTTGAGCAGAGCAGACACGCGCCGCAAGATTCCAGTCCAGAACCGGGCTTGATTGACACAATCCTTGAGAAATACGTTTTGCAAGAGGAAGAACCCGAGCAAATCGATTCAGACGATTCAGACTGGGACTGGGGGTGGGGCGATGTGGGACTTGAACAGAAAACCAGCCACGAAGTCGAGCAGGAAGCCAGCCACGAAGCCGAGCAGGAAGCCAGCCACGAAGCCGAGCAGGAAGCCAGCCGCAAAGTCGATCAAGAAGCCAGCCAAGAACCTCAAACAACAGCAGCACCTTGAGCAGGGAGCCAAATGCGAATTGAAAGGGAGGGAGTAGCCCTAGAGCTCGAGCGGGAACCGGATCAAGCTCTAAAGTGCACGATGCAAGCTGAAGTCATGGCGACGCAAGGGCATCCCACGCACAGAAATGGTTGAGAACCCCCCGGGCCCCAACCTAAGCAAGCACACTCACCACTGGTGGCTGGGGTCGTTGCCCTAGCGAAGTCAGCGAAACAAGGGCTTAGCAACAGCTGAGGCACGGTGATGCGACAGCTCAGCTACCAAGCCATGACTCCAGCCCCAAATGAGCAAACCCTCAGTCAAGCCGAACAGTCGCATGAGTGACGACTTGAGCAACATTCTCTCTGGAATCTTTCAAAGGCATGCCAAGAGTCACGGCACTGCACTATCTAGGCTCTTGGTTGAGTGGAATTCCACCTAGCTACATAACTTACTCAACTCCGATCCAAGTCGCCCTCGCTCATTACGAAACGGAACTAATCTGTGGTTCAGCTTTTACATAGCATGCTGTATTACCAACTTTGAAGCTATTAATAATCTATATAATACGCTACAATGCCATCATTGAAGCACGAATAAACATCTTGCACTGCACTATACTACACTATACTACATGTACTCCCTGTACAGTATAATAGAACCCCACATATCATGAGAAAATGATACTGCATCAGTACACTGTTTTATCACACCCTTGAGCTAGCTTGTTAGGCCGAGCGGCATAATACGATACCTCAACACCACACACAGCATCAACTCGCAAGGCTTGCCAGGGAAAACACCATGTCCTCTGCTTTGCCAGTATTATTGGTACAAAATGCACCCGCTAGTATACACAAGTACCTACCTAGCTGCCTGCTGCTGTGTTATCCTCGTAGTATGTAGCGTTGAAAGAAAAGAAACGCCCCCCACCCCCCCCCCCCCA
>Ga0247765_1000009_pt1 | contig 142967 bp, 93 predicted proteins | sample UWRJL106311C6_FD_179949 | JGI IMG/M metagenome (GOLD analysis project Ga0247765, IMG submission 179949) | Plant litter microbial communities from Arlington Agricultural Research Station in Wisconsin, United States - UWRJ-L106-311C-6 | ecosystem: Environmental > Terrestrial > Plant litter >... | reverse complement strand
CACTGACGGGAATGGAAGCACTTACGGGAATGGAAGCACTGACGGGAATGGAAGCACTGACGGGAATGGAAGCACTGACGGGAATGGAAGCACTGACGGGAATGGAAGCACTGACGGGAATGGTACGCGCTGCTGCTGGGACTCCCTAAGGAGTGAGGTAGAGTTGTTAAAGAATGCACCGTTGTTGCCATCCATTGGACTTGAGACCGGATCTGTTCTTCGTTACGGAAATAGACCATCATGTACGGTACTTGAGATACATACGTTCTTGAACACAGCGCGGTGAGAAAGACGTTTCTTCCCGCACCAGAGTGATATCGCATTATCGAGGCCCTTCCGCTAACTAGTGCAAGGAGGAAATCGCGCCAAGAGCGTGGCGGAGTTGAAAAGTGGGGCGAATTCTGGGGGCGCTAGTCCTTGGGAAGACTAGTGACCCCGCACACACACTTAGGGCTCGCTCAAAAATTCGAATTCACTTCTCAGTCCTGACTGCCATCTTTCCCGCCAACTGGTTTCCTTGAACATTTACTAACCACAGGAACTTGGTATTGAGCCTCCGGTGCGTATTCCCTCCGCTGTTTGGTCTTCACCAATTGCAAGCGTTATCTCAACACTTTGTCAATTCTTGAATCTGCATTGTCCCGATTCTTGATTTTCGCAGCAATTTAGCTAACTCGTGGGAACCCGCAGACACAAAATGGGTGCTCTCAAATACCTCGAGGAGCTTCAGAAGAAGAAGCAGAGCGATGTGCTCCGCTTCCTTCTACGCGTCCGCTGCTGGGAGGTTAGTTGATTCACTCTACAAACGATGTGGACAGCGGCTCGGGGCCAGTTTTCTGCCGCATTGTTTTTGATGTCGGCGGAACCTGGCTCGCGTTGCCTTGTTCTTGCTATACACTCGTTGAACATTTGCTGAGAGTGCATCAATATAGCTCCGCCAGTTGAACGTCATCCACCGTGCCTCGAGGCCCTCGCGTCCCGACAAGGCCCGCCGCCTCGGATACAAGGCCAAACAGGGTTATGTCATCTACCGCGTACGCGTCCGCCGTGGTGGTCGCAAGAAGCCGGTCCCCAAGGGTGCCACCTACGGTACGAACTTCACAACATTTTGGGGCAAAGAATGGAATCGCTAATGACCTTGTCACAACAGGCAAGCCCACGAACCAGGGTGTCAACCAGCTGAAGTATCAGCGTTCGCTCAAGGCCACCGCTGAGGAGCGTGTTGGTCGTCGCTGTGCCAACCTCCGCGTCCTGAACTCTTACTGGATCAACCAGGATTCTACCTATAAGTATTATGAGGTCATCTTGGTCGATCCTCAGCACAAGGCAATCCGTAAGGATCCTCGCATCAATTGGATTGTTAATCCAGTCCACAAGCACCGCGAGTCCCGTGGCCTCACTTCCACTGGCAAGCGCTCGCGCGGTCTCAACAAGGGCCACCGCTACAACAAGACCCGTGCTGGTCGCAGAAAGACCTGGAAGCGTCATAACACTCTGTCGCTCTGGCGCTACCGGTAAATGAGAAGGGTTCGACCTGATAGATGGTCCGATGTGTCGACTCTGGTTCTCGCGGTACATTCGTTGGAGCGAATGGCATCTCGAATGTGCTCACTCGCGTCACGGTTGGGTGGAATCAGAGATCGGTCTATCACTTGAGAGCACAGGGAATGGGGACTTGAGCTAGGTCAGAAATGGACGGGTGCTTTGGAGGCTCATAATGTTATGTCCTTGAGGATACCTATCATGATATTTGTGAGCCTTGCATCTGATTCTCTCCGAAGGACCGACCCGCGAGTACCTAACAATGTCTGGTCGTGAAACATTGGAGTAAGCGGCTTCAATGCTACGGTTTCAGACTGGACAAACTGGCTTTGATTCTCGCATTAAGTCGTTTTGTCGACTTCTGGCGTAAGCAATGTGAATAGTGTGAGCGGAAGGTCATCGCAACCCAAAGCACCAGGAGCCATAGGTTCATACTGAGTAGACCCCCAGCAAAGAACGTTACGATATCAATTAGATTGTAGATTCCACTTTCTTGATTTCCAATTTTTCGTCTTGTTCTTCAAGCGGATCGATATCTGCTGAACGTCGAACTCAACGCCACTTCCGCCCCTTATCCCACGCCCTTGACGACCCTCCTACCCGCGCATCCCTGCGTGCCTTGTTCTCCTCCTGTATAGTTCGTGCCTTCTCCAGCGGATCAATCACTACAAGCTCCTCGTCGGCCTTCTTCCGATAGCTCAGATCTTTGCCCATCTTGTCTGCCGCAAAGCTCAGCTGGTGCGACATCCATCCCTCGTCGCCGCTGTTGTCTTCGGCGCCTTCCAATTTGTCCCAGGACTGGCAGCTCTGACAGCCCGCGATGAAGTGCAAATCGCAGACTTGTTCGTCGGCGGTGGCTTCCCCATTGGCGGTGGCGGGTTGTTTGTCCTTGGTATTGATTTCAGAGCCGTCTTCTGGGCGGAGTGTTACGTGTAAAGGGGTGTTCTTGTCTGATGGAGCCTGCTCCAGCTTGGAGCGGAAGGACCACAGTATGTCGAGTGCCTCTTGATCGTCGCGGCCAGCACCGGGGCGGCGCCTGCGGCCTCGCATGGCTGTTTCGGGGATGAGCTGCTCGAGGGCAGATTTTTTCTTCTCCTTTACAAGTTCGGTGGTGTGAATTGTTCGTTTCATGGAGGCCTTGACGGCGGCAATCTCCTCGTTGGTTCTTTCGAGGAGGGACTTTCTGGTCTCTGGTTTTGGAAATAGGGTGGGTTCGGGGCTACGCTGGGATTTGTGTGATTCCTTGGGAGAAGGAGGAGCTGGCGGAGAGGCTGGAATTCGCCTCCTTGTGGCCTCGGGGGGGTTGTCTTGCGTTTTTTCGGGTTTGGGCTCCTTTTTTGAGGAGGATGTTAGTGGTTTGGTCTTGGTCGCAGGCTCCTCGTCCATGTCTACAACAATTCTGGTGTCGAACTTCGTCTTTTTGATTACCGGTTCATCATCCATACCCCCTTCTTCGTCGCCGAAACTGAGCAGCTGTTTTCCTCCTTTCCTCTTCTTTTGCTTCTTCTCAGGTTTAGAAATCTTTGGTGCCTCCTGGCGGTTCTTGCGCTCCTCCTTCTTCATATCACTGAAAGGGTTGACCAAAATCTCGATACGTGTGATCTTCACGGGGTAAATTGGTCTTTCCGTGCCTTCTTGTAGCTCGGCCTCGCCCATCTTGGCGAGGTTGTATATAGTGTCGCCGGCGACGCGGCCGAATAACGTGTTCTTCCCATTTAGCTCCTCGGCCTTTCCTAGTGTGAAGAAGAACTGACTGCTGTTGGTGTCAGGCGCCGATTCGTTGGCCATACCAAGTAAACCTCTGCGGTTGAACTTAAGGCGCGAGTGGAATTCATCCTTGAAGTTGACACCCAAAGGCCCAGTGTTCCTGCCCCTTCGCTCGTCCATGGGCCATGGATCGAGGTCGCCGCCGAGCGCGCCGCCGTCGTAAATAGATTCGCCGCCATGGCCGGTGCCTGTCGGATCGCCTCCTTGAAGAATAAAGCCTGGGACAAGACGGTGGAATATTGTGTTGTCATAGTAGCCGTCAAGGCTAAGTTGGAGGAAGTTACGACATGTGAGGGGCGTCTGCTTTGCGAAAAGCTCGATTCCAATTTCGCCTTGGGTTGTATGAATGATGGCTGAGGCCGTCGGCTGTGGCTCGAGGTTGTAAATCGCCGACATCTTGCACAGAGGGTGTCAGGCACAGCATTGATTGGCGGCTCAGCTTGTTTGGTTGTTCACGCCAAGAATATTCGCACCGAGTCTGAAGCTTGATGATGCGCTGCAGGTGGGTCTAGTTCTAAGCTCCCCGCCCTGCCAGCAGCTCGCCCACCCAAGCCACAGATAGGTACGTCCATGAGTACTTTTAGCTGGTTGTTAGCATGAGGGTTCTCAACCCCTTTGCAATATCTGCTAGAATAGCATCTATGGTTACTATATTGGTTTTGAGCACCCTCAAAACGTCGCTGAAACTCATTCGCTCGATTGATGCCTCGTTATTGTCTCTAGGTCCGCTGAGGAACATCTGAGAACCCGACGAACAGCAGCAACTTCAGGTGTTTCTAAATTGCCACTCATCTCCAGTTCGAAAGTTCCTATATCTCTTGATCATCTACTCCACTCCTGCCAGATCTGCATCGAACTGGTCCAAGTTGCGTAGCACGCATCGAGGCATCTCCAGGTGACGTGTGGCTGTGCCGCCAAGCAGATGCGGGGGCCTTCAAGGGGACGGTCCTGCGTTAGTTATCAAGGCCGTTGCTTGGAGCTTCCCTCTTGAAATTGCCAGAGCTGTGTCTTGCAACCCCGCCGCCAACCATACACCCTTCTAGCACTCTCTCCAGGACCCCCTGAGCTGGACTCGAGCTTCGCATCGATAATAATCGGTATTCCGGCGGCGCAAAGGCATTTTCCACCATGAGCGACCCACGAGTTTCCTCGTACAAGGTCACGCCCAGGATCCGCTACAACACAATCGGCGGCGTCAACGGACCCCTCGTTATTCTCGACAATGTGCGTTCCTAGTACGGCCATAGCCAAGATAAATATTATCTGACCTTCCTGCTAGGTCAAAAGTCCTCGCTACAATGAGATCGTCACACTCACCCTCGCCGATGGAACGGAGCGCTCTGGCCAAGTCCTCGAGGCTCGTGGTAGGCACCAACCCAAAACCGCACCAAGCTTCCACTGACAACTCTCCTCCAGGAAACCGCGCTATCGTACAGGTATAGACAGCGAACGCAAGGCAAGGTAGAAGGGACAAGTGCTGATGCGTTGCCTAGGTTTTCGAGGGCACCTCCGGTATCGATGTGAAGAAGGTGAGGCAAATATACGCGTTGAGGGCGTAGGTTGCTGATCTGGGGACTAGACAAAAATCGAACTCACTGGAGAGAGCTTGCAACTCGGTGTCTCGGAGGACATGCTGGGTCGTGTATTCAATGGCTCGGGGCGAGCGATCGACAAAGGTCCCAAGGTATTGGCAGAACAGTTTCTCGACATCAATGGTAGTCCCATTAATCCCTATTCGCGAGTAAGCCACCGCTCTACATGCCGAGAGTACGCAGCTCACGTATAGAATAGGTGTACCCGGAAGAGATGATCTCGACTGGTATCTCCGCCATTGATACCATGAACTCTATTGCCCGTGGTCAGAAGATTCCCATCTTCTCCGCTGCTGGTCTGCCGCATAACGAAATCGCCGCCCAGATTTGCCGACAGGCTGGCCTGGTGCAACGCGAGGGTGTAACGAACAAGGGCGTCCACGACGGCCACGAGGAGAACTTCTCCATCGTCTTTGCTGCCATGGGTGTCAATTTGGAAACGGCTCGTTTTTTCACCCGCGACTTTGAGGAGAACGGCAGCTTGGAGCGCACAACGCTTTTCCTCAACCTTGCGAACGACCCAACGTGAGTGTTATTTTTGAAGGTAACCCTGAGCAACACTAACGGTAGAACTAGGATCGAGCGTATCATCACTCCCCGACTTGCCCTTACAACCGCCGAGTACTACGCCTACCAACTCGAGAAGCACGTGCTGGTTATTCTCACTGATCTCTCAGCTTACTGTGATGCTCTTCGTGAGGTATCGGCAGCCCGCGAAGAAGTGCCCGGCCGTCGTGGCTACCCTGGCTACATGTACACGGACTTGTCAACCATCTACGAGCGAGCTGGTCGTGTTGAGGGCCGCAACGGCTCGATCACGCAGATTCCTATTCTCACTATGCCTAACGATGATATTACACACCCTATTCCTGACTTGACAGGATACATCACTGAGGGCCAGATTTTCGTCGACCGTGGTCTGCACAACCGTGGTATCTACCCGCCCATCAATGTGTTGCCCTCCCTATCCCGCTTGATGAAATCGGCCATTGGTGAGGGTATGACACGGAAGGATCACGGTGACGTTTCTAACCAACTGTACGCAAAGTACGCCATTGGACGTGACGCGGCTGCCATGAAGGCTGTCGTCGGCGAGGAAGCCCTTTCGGCCGAAGACAAACTCTCTCTCGAGTTCCTTGACAAGTTTGAGCGACAATTCATCAGCCAGGGAGCATACGAATCACGAACGATCTACGAGTCCCTGGATTTGGCGTGGAGTTTGCTTCGTATTTACCGCAAAGACATGCTCAACCGTATCCCTGCCAAGATCATCAACGAGTTCTACTCGCGAACACCCGCGGACAGGAAGGGCAAGGCCAAGGCGCCAACCAAGGACACGAGGGATACGACAGCCCCCGAGGAGGAGAACCTAATCGACGCATAATATGGGCGCCATGTTACTGGCGGTTTGTTTGAGTCTGTGATCCAATTGGCGGGAGCCGGCATTGCATTCTATATGGGGCACAGGGTGCTTGTACTTGATAGTTGGTTGAGGCTCGGCCGCTGAACTGTAGATTGGAATTCGTGCATCGCTATGGCTTATTATTGGCATGGTGCCCCGATGATCATGAACCCTGTGTCTTTAACCTAAGGGCATACATTTTGACCGGCAAGAGCCTCATAGCCGTGGTTTCAGGTAGGCCTTTTTGCATCTCCATGCGCACAATCTGAAAGCCGGCCTGTTCAAATAGGTCAAGAAATTTGGCATCGGTTCTATTTCCGTTAGGATTGTCAAGGTGAGGTGAGATTGTCTGATGTTTCTGTCCATCCTTTTTGTCGCGCCTGATTCAGCGTAGGAGTCCCAGGTGCGATATGATATCGCTTGTTCTGCGAGAAACAGAAAATAATGGAGGTGCAGAGAGGGAAAAAGACAAGGTAGAAAGTTGAAAAGAGAGAGAAAGGAGAACAAGCAAAAGAAAACAAAAACATACCTCGTCACACTACTATCCTCTTCATCAAACACGTCCTCCCCACTTGTGCTCAGATTCTCCTTGATAACCACCAACCCTTCTGGCCCGCGACGCCTTATGGCCTCGCCGCACCGCTTCAGGTACCCCACCAGTTGGGCGTCCGTCAAATGTCCCACGCACCATTGCGTCCACACTAAATCGTACCCTTCTCCGTCACTGGGCGGAGTCCACTCCTCCAACCCGCAGTTATATACCTTCCGTACGCAAGGCGCTCGTTCTCGCAAACCAGAGGTGAATCTGGCGACGGGCTCGATGACGTCGATGGTCTCGGCTAGGGAGGTTAAGAAACCGGTGGTGATGCGACCAATTCCGGCGCCGCCTTCGAGGGCGAGAGACACGGTGCGTTGGAAGGGTTTCGTGCCGAGGCCTAGCTTAGCGAGGAAGTTTCGCGAGCCTTGGAGGTCGACTTTGGAGATGTCTGCTGAGGTTAGTAAGAGGTAGGTACAGAGGGTGGGAGGGGTTGGGAAGTTGAGATGTGGGAGGTAAAGACAGGTAAGGAGAAGTAATATAAGCTCAAGTCAGATCAGCTCACGGGGTTGAGGTGAGATAAGGCAAGGCAAAGGAGTGATGCCTTGGATTGACGAGACACGCAGAAAATATTTTTTTGGGTCAGAAACCAACTCACATGTAAACCCATTTATTGAAGGAATTCCGCCTAGCATGCCGTTTTCATCGGCCGATACACCCTCCCAGTATGTGAGGCCATCTTGTGTGTTGATGAGGGCGTCGGGCGGGGCTTCATTTGCCATTTTGGGAGGGTTTCAGAAGCTATCCTCGCCGTTTTCTGAGCACAAGAATTGTGAGATACCGTTGTTTGTTGCAATTCCAGAAAATGCAGATGATACGGCGAAGAAATGAACAAGAAGACGAGGAAGAGTGGGCGTGTTTACACATGAATGGTTGACAAAAGCGCTTTTATTGGTCAGTTTGTTGCGACGGAATCTTCCTATGCGATGTTATGTAGTTAAACGGTACATTGCCTGATCTATCCCACACTACCACCAAACTATTCCATAGTAGGCCCTGCCGACCAGACATTCTTAATAACCCCATCGGCGAAAGCAGATACGGGAATAAGTGCCAGTAGTGAAGCAGCACCATTCGAGATCCGTCCCCTGGGGCCAGAACCCTCCAGGCTATTATTACGGCGTGGTAACTACACCAGTCCAGCAAAATCGCGATCTATATCCTAGTGTACCCAAGGGCCGAGAGCAATACCCCTACAGGACTTTTCGTGGTCACAGACTACGCTCACCAGGCTGGGGGGTATATTTTTGCATCCACTTTTGCATCCACTCAGGGGGTGGTCGGATACGTCGGTGGAGTGATCACCGATTGGATGTCAATACCAGTGGCAATGACAAAACAACCGTCGCAGGAACCGACGGGTTACTCATATCCCTGCTTCTCCGGTCAGACCCGTGATGATTGACCATGACAGAACATTCGTGTCCAAGTTTGTCCTATTCCTTTCTTACAGACCTTATCCCACCCATTGTTACCTCAAACTCTACCGGCCCATCTTCCCTCCCATCCACCAAGGGCCCCGAAGCTCTTGTGTGAGGTGCAAAGACAACTTTCATCCAGCGCTTCCACGTCGTCATGTTAGGCATCCCCAGTTGTTCACGCTGCTTGTCCATGCCACCGTCTCTGTCGCTCAAGCTGTGCCTACCTCTCCCACCGTAGTGGTAAGTGGGTCTTTTGAACAGAGCAATACGAGCAGAGATCTGTGTAGACCACACCAGTCCAAGCGATGGTGTCTTGAGAGCATACTCCGCATTGGGATCGTCCCCCCAGCCAGTAAACCATCTCTGCTGATGATCGAGGGCCAGGGCTGGATCTGAGGGCTCCGAGACTTCATCGAGTTGAAATGTTGGCGGAGGTGGTGGCCTCAATGGTGCGTCGTCTTCGGGAGCATTAGGACGCTTGTCCCGGATAGACGATGCAGGTACATCGTTTGCAGCGTGCTTGGTGGCAGAAGCGAAAAGGGGGTTGCTTCTGGTAGCAAGGGGACTCGACTGAGTGCTATTGCCAAGCGAGAACCGTTGATGGTGGTCAGTTCCAGTAGATTGGGGGGGTTTGGGTGTCTTAAACCCCACGCTGGCACCTCCGAAGCGGTCAGCCACCTGGTTAGCTACAACCACGGAAATTTTGTACTTGGTAGCGAGTTCATGGAGCTGCATCCCCAAGCGGACCAGCTCGGCGCTCCGAGCGCCCATGCTAGAGGACTGCCCCTGGCCGGCAGACCGCTCAAACTCGGCTCGGAAGTTGGCCGCGACGCTGTCCAACACGAGAAGACCTACATCGCGGCGTTCGATAGCAACGGGGACCTGGAAGGTGAGAATGTGGTCCTGGCTTTCGAGGTCCGGCGTCGCCTGGCTGATGATGTTGTCGAGTGATGGACGTGAGTCCGCATCCACGGCTCGAAGCGTCGGGTTAGCCGAGATGATCTGGGCAAGCCGACGAGTAGAGAGCGCAGCCTCGGTACTGATGTACATGGCCGTCTTTCCCAGACCGCGGGGAGGCGGTAGCTGAACGGCCAGCAGCAGAGTGAGGAGGAACTGCGTCTTTCCGGCCCCCGATTCTCCGGTGATCTCAGTCACGTAACCCGTGGGGATGCCCCCGCCAAGCGCGGTGTCGAGCGCGTCATCCAAAGTGCTGATGGTGCGCCACTGCGCAGCAAGCGATATGGCCGTGTTTTTCAAGCCGGCACCGAGGTCTGAGTGCAGGGTATCAAGCACGGCCTTGGATAAGCGTTTGATGTCGAGCAGCGGCAGCTGCGTGCGCTTTCCAATCTCGACTGCTTCAAGCGTCAGCAGGTCGTTTGTCGTGACCGCGTGCTTTTCCAGCACCGGGATGAGGTTCGCGTACTGGCCGACTGGGAATTGTGGCAGAACGCGGAGAAGATCTGTCATGGAGACGCATCTGAGTGGCCTGTTTTGAAATTTGAATAGCAGATGGGTTCGGACCTTTGAGGTTAAGAGGATACGGTAGTGGGATTAGTTACAGTTAGCCTAAGCTTTGGTAGCGTCGCGGGATTGCTACCTGACCCTTCAACTTTCCCCACTACAGACCAGGATTTGGGGTTGCTCAGGTACCCCTCCATGATCCCCGCAGGCCCAAGTGAAAATAATACCAAAAACACGAGGGTTTGGAAGATCATGAAGCACAATGTGCAAGCACTTGACACGGAAACGAGTGGCACACGCGAATGGGAGGCAACAAACTACCGGCAGTCGGAGCCTCAGGGGCCGACTTCAAACGGTCAGCATGGCGATAGTGCACACAGTCTGCATAAAAATAGACGACTTACGAGACAGCCTGTCATTGCTGATTGATGGTGGATGTCGCCAAGTCAACATTTCGACATAAATTATGCGGCCATCAGATTAGCGGGCCAGGAAACCTACCAACTGGTCGTGATTCCCTGAATTCCCTTCAGGCGGTTACTATCAGAGGCGAGCATATACCAGCCCTATCGGCCGGATGCGACGTAGTGCACACCACTACCTATGTAGCACAGACAATCGTTCCTGCTGCCATTTGCGAGGACTGGATGCAGGTGGGGATGGGAGGAAAGCGATTCCAAGACTGCCGTCGGTGGGTCGCAACCAATTCCGGATCCAGCCCGACATCCAGCAGCTCGGCGTCAGCGAGCCCAGATTCCCAGGCAAGCGAATGCCAGCCAACGACGCGTTCGCTGCTCAGCCGCCCCGCTGCAGGCCGCATCAAAGAAATCGCCCTTAAAGGGTTAGCCTGAGCTGCCCAAGCCTCGATGCGGGCAGCCGACGCAGCCACAAGATGGTGACCAGAGCCCAGCTAGTTCGTGTTTTCGCTTTCATCTTTCCCATTTGCACCTTTTCAATCTCTCTCCTAGCGACAAACTGTGTCACGATCCGTTTCGACTGCGGTCTTCCCTGAGGGCTTAATATCAGGACGGGGCATCATCCACACATCCAATTGCCAGTACTTGTCTCACCCTCCAAGGTTCGCATTGGAGTCGGACTGCCATTATGATGTGGTCGTTCTTCTCCAGCGCCGCTGTCTTTGTGGTTTCTGTGCGGGCCATGGCTTTTCCGGGGCCGCTGGCTACCACTGCCGTTGTTGCACCCTTGGACGGGAGAAGTCCTAAGCCGACAGCCCCTCCAGCTCTCCACCAGTTCATTCGTCGTCAAAGCGACGGCGACCAGACAGTTCTGGTCGCTCCCGATAACACCTGTGGCTATGTTAGCGGACAGAGCAGTTCGTGATATCTTCTGCCCTCCACCCTGAGATATAAGCACTGACAGGACGTTCTAGGGGCCGCCTACACCTGCGTCGAGACTAACGCCCTCTGTGTCTTTGTTACTGTTCTTGCGGGGTCAGGTAGCGCCACCACCGGAGCTGCTGGATGCTGTAACAGCAAGGAGTGTGGCTTCCGAGTTGCCTGCCTCGACTTCAATCAGATCTCCAGCTCGAGCCTCTGCAACAACGATTGCATGCAGGATACTTTCACCGAGAAGTGTACCGCGACCTCGGCACGATTCTGCAACACCATTGCATTTGGAAATGGGGTGATAGATTATTTCTGCGATGCCAGTAGCGTCTCAACTGCTCAGCGTGCCGATACCACTTATCCCGGTCAAACTGGACGCTCTTTCGTCCAGACAGTGCTCTCCGGGTCCAACACTCGTCGTCCATCAGCCCCGAACACGACCACCACCAGCGCTTCATCGACCGCAACCACAACAGTCCCACCCACACCACCCTCCTCTTCTTCCGCCCCGGTGGGTGCCATTGTTGGTGGTGTAGTTGGCGGCATCGCTGTTATAGGCCTTCTCGGACTTGGAGCTTGGTTCATCAAACGACACGGCAAGAAACCCCGAGGACCTGCCCATGAAACCCAGCAGTTGAATCCCAACGGACTTCCCCCGACGACCCCGGGACCGTTGCCGTCTCCCGGGGCTCCCTCCTCGGCTACCAAGCCGGGCCACCAGTCACTCATGTCCCAATACAGCAATGTCTCGCCATATAACTCGCCGCCACCGAACCAAACACATTTCTCTACACAATCTCACCCTGCCCCCTATTATCCGTCATCCAGTTATGATCAACACACCCCCAGTCTATCAGCTGGCTACGGACCCGACAGGCAGACTTCAACAAGCCCGCAATTCCCAGCCCAAGGCTACAGTCCACCAGGGAACCAACAACCTGGCCCAGTAGAGTTAGGCGGAACAGCTAAACGTGGTCCAGTACACGAGTTGATGTAGTTGGCTACGTGAGGGTGGGAAATCGGCGCTGTATATATGCAGGGACTTATGGATATGTAAGTTGGGATTTGAATTTCTAAAATATACGGCATGGATGGTGTTGGGACTATATATACCAGGTTGTACTTTCTTTGCCTTTCGCCTTACTTGACTTACTGGCGATGGGGAAGCTTGAATGTTCTGGGTTTGACATCTTGTATCTTGTATGCTTCCACTTCGACTTTGTGTCTGCGTTGGTGGTAATAGGTCTGAACCCTTCCGGGGAGTCCAGTGGAAAAGCATGAGAGCTGAGGATTTGTGACTGTGGTGATACAATATCGCATATTGGGTTCCATAAGATTTACTCTGATAAAAATTTAGGGGAGGTTAGGACCATCTTCCCAAGGATGAAATGTTCAGAAAACGTGGACACCTATGACACTCGACTATTGCTTGCCTCTCCACCGATACGGAACGTCCCATCCAAGGCGTGTTTAACCTAGGTCCAACAACTGTAGAGATCCAAAAGTCAATGTCAAAGTACGAAGCACGCAGCTCGATTCGAAACCAGTAGGGTTTCCGGCAACTGGAACCTTAGGACTGAAGATATTTGCGCACCGCGTAACATGTGACCTCGAGGGTCGCTTTGGGATGGTATTTAGCATTACTATTGAGGTATTGAAAGTTCATGTGCTGCGCATGATGTCTCCATCCTCGGATTCCCCTTGAAAGATCCACACATCAAGTGACATCTAAGCCTCACTATGACAAACCAAAGCTGTGAAGGCTCACAGCAAGAGTCCCGACAGGGTGAACCGTCTCAGTCTTTATCCCAGGTCATCTCAGCCTGTCCTTATCCTCCTCGGAGTCGACGTGGAGACAGGAGGTTCTACCTCAGCATTGCATGGACGACCTCGGACAACGGAGAGGATAGAGCAGGAAGCAAGCTGCACAAGTTTCAAGCACCTATACGCAAAGTAAGAAATCCCTCAATTACCTAGTTACTCCATCTGTATGTGATTCCACGCGAGACGGTTAATAGTCTTCCCCCCAGAGCAGAATGGTCCCCTGGTAATCAACCACCAACGCAGAAACGAGGAAAGCTCCAGTAACAAGACACTAAACAGGAGACAGAAAAACAGCTGTGTGACCCGGCCACGTCCTCAGTTATGCCCAAGATCGAAATACACACAAAAGTTAAAAGTGATAAACCCAACCGCCTGTGTTTCTGTCCCCTCCCTCCCCCCGCACGCCCCATGACCACAGCAAATTCATACTCGATAGGTCACCTGCATCTCGCCGCCATGTGCATGTTTCCCTAAGAGAATGCCTGTCCAGTTTCCTATCCCGGTTCCGTCATCTACGTGAAGTAAAAAAGAGACACCGGATCAGACTCCCTCTTGATATGAAAACCGGTCCACATAACATCTGGAGCGCTTTCAAACCTGTTCATGGCGTGGCCCTGACAGCCAAGCGCGTACATTGTCACCCAGTCACACCGTGTCAAAAACCGTCCCGATGCAGAAACCCCAACACCAAGAGCACACTAACCTTGCAATATTTAGCAGCAGGGTCCCGAGCTGTTGCTGGAAACACCATGTCCAGGTTGGACGTTGACATTGGCTTTCGTGTTGTTGGTTGCGATGCTGCTGCCCATCCGCTCCTTGATTTGACGGGCCATAGTCAAGAAGGCTTGCTCGACGTTGCTCGCATTCTTTGCCGAAGTCTCAAGGAAAGGGATGCCTAGACTGTCGGCGAACTCCTACGAAGCCAGATGAGTCAGTAACATGCATTTCGGAGGCCTTAAATACATCTCCGTCGCAGGGCGAGCACGTGAAACTATGAGAGCGGGGCATCGTACCTTGGCGACTTGGTATTCGACCACCTTCTTGTCCGACATATCACTCTTGTTGCCTACAAGCAGCTTATTGACGCCTTCGGTGGCGTACCTGTCAATCTCTTGCAGCCATTGCTTGACGTTATTGAAGCTGTCCATGTCCGTGACATCGTAGACAACGCAGATACCATGGGCACCCCGGTAGTAGGACGACGTGATTGTTCGGAAACGTTCTTGGCCGGCAGTGTCCCACTGTGTTTCGCTGCCCGGTTAGAATTCTGACTTTCGGTGCGCCGGGTGGCTGTGAGATGCTGGGGCAGCTTACGATCTGGAGTTTCACCGTTTTGCCATCGAGTTCGATAGTCCGAATTTTCTAGTCCTTGTCAGAATTTCCGCTGCCTGTTTAAAGAAGCTCATGTGCAGCACATACGAAGTCGACACCAATGGTGGAAATGTAGGATTCGGTATATGTATCGTCGGCGAACCGCAAGAGCAGGCAAGACTTTCCGACACCGGAGTCACCGATGAGGAGGAGCTTGAAAAGATAATCGTATCTGGAATGGGTCAGTAACTGGGTGGATGGGGTGTTGCAGCGCGGATCGGAAGTCGGAGTGAGATAGGGGGGAGGAGTGCGCTCTGGAGGATTAACGGTCAGTATGGCGACAAAGGCGACAGTTCGGGAACTAGGAAGCAGAGGCTACGCACTACTCAGGGTTCATGATGGGCGACGATTAGGTTGGTGGGCGATAAATATTCGTTTGTTGCAGATGCAGGGCGAGCAGATAATCGACGTGGTTGTTCCGGAGAGCGAGCCGAGTTGAAAAGCGTCGTGATGAGGTGGAAGGCAGCAGGCCGGTTGTTGGAAGCAGGCTGCGTCAGGGCGTCAGAACAGCGGGTGGGTCTGTTGGTTGGGGGTGAATGGCAGGGGTCTTTTACCGTCCGGGGGTCAGGCGAATCTGCACGTGATGATAAGATGTCCCAATCCTCCCTCTTGAATTCGACGGCGCTGCTTCAACACAATCACCTCGGGACTGTCCTGCCACAGTACAAGCAGTAGATCTCTGATTTGGAAAGTAAATCTAGCTGTCAGGGTAGGGAGAAGCCGACCGTAATGTCTTGAACAGGCAATGGCTAGTCTTGTCACGCTCCCTGCTACTTCTGATTTCGCGATGTCTAAGGCATCTTCGCCTGGCCACATGACCCGAGATCGTCACGCAGAACAATGACCTAGATCTATCATTGTGCCGCAGACAGTAACTATTGGGTCGTTAGCCCCATGACATCCCGCCTTGTGGTCAATATTCCCCAAAGCACACTCGCTGTTGTTGTCGATTCCACAGCTGGAAGGGTCCAGCCGAAGCCTGAGGCTGCTAGGGCCATCGTACCCGCGGAGCACGCATCAGAAACTTACCAGAACGGAAATATCTCGACGGCTTTCTTCCAGGACGGAATTGTATTACCAGTAGGAGCCAGAGTGGCAGTGTTGCAGCCCCTCACAACAGGTCGTTGCTTTTTTACGTGAATGCTGGGTGGCCTGGTTAGGAGCCCCTCCCGGCAGACAGACACAGCCGGGTCACTGACATCATCCAGAGCTGAACAAAACAACCTCTTGTCAAAACAGAAAACGGCGGGGAAAACGCCACCTCAACTACCACCCGAGTTGCAATCCCCCACACATCAAGACACCGCTCAATTGGCTTCTGGCCCGTGGGAAATTGCATTGAGCCAACCATGGCCACGCCGACAAAGATGCTGCGGGCTCCGCAGACAGCGCCCGCCATTCCCGCGAGACAGACCAGCTGGAGGATACAGCGAAACCAACCGCCACAACGTCCAGAAACCTCCCCGACACAACACATCTCTTTTTCAAAGCTCTCTCGAAACTCTCAGCACCGCCAAACACTTTCCCGCAGCACCCGAGATCTTCCCGCCGTCTGGTTCAGCGCAAATTTCCCCCTTCAGTCAGGATCTCAAGACCTCTCTACGTCACTCGACAGCGATCCGGAAAAGCCTCCCGACGAACGGAAAATCAAGCTGGGTAAAAGTGCAGCTTCTTCTTTCCTTCTCGCCTGCCAACTCTCCAAAACACCAAATTAAGCTAACCTGAAAATCCCAGCCCTCCGCATCCTCCAAGATCACCTCCCAACTCTCCTCCAGACCCCACTCCCACAAGATGTGCTCAGCCCACATATCACGCTCCACCTCTTTCCTTCGACACACCCGCACCTCCCCGCCGTGTCGGGGCGAGTCGCCTATATGGCTGCGTTATGGTCCAGCCCGATCGCGTGGAACCGGGTTCCTATCGTCGGCAACGTGCGGCTCGAGATACTATCAGAACGCATGGTCGCGCAGCCGGTGCGCAAGCGACCTGCAACTGCAGTAGGGGAACAATTGTTGGTGCGGTGGCAGACGGTGGGGAGCAAAGGGGTCAAGCACTGGGCGTTGCCGTTTTTGAATGGCGGTAGCGGCAATGACAAGGGAGTAAATGGGGGTGAATATACAGGGCCGGCGCGGAATCTGCAGGAGGTGGGGGATAATGGGAAGGAGTTCACAGGACTGTTTATCTTCGACTTTGATGCGGAGGGCAGGATTCTCAGCCACACGATTGAACACGTCCAAGAAGGAGGGCAGTGGGAGAAGGGTGTTGGGGCGAAGGTGGTCGGCCTAACGGATTGGCTTCTCGGAGGCATGAAGGGGTCTGATGAGAACCCTTGTCCTGCCTTTACGAGGAAGGGTAGGTGACAACCGGTGTCAATTCTGGAGCTGCTCTATATGCGGATGAATATCCCGCTGTAAAATATGGATATATGGTTACCCTGTATGATGGATTGCAAGATGGATCAAAGCATAGATATCGGCGTCCAAACCAGGTCTGGCAAAGCAATCTTCTATCAATTCGAGTATCGAGGGAGCAAAGACATCCCCTCTCTGTCTGCCGTTGTCGTATTTAGGTACATGAAGGGTCCTGTAGTCAACAATAGACTGACGTATCTCCGCCCATCTCGCCGCTCAGTTCGCGTGACGTTAGGCCGCGCCGAAGGGAGCCAGCAACGGCGGCAGGGGAGACGCCCTGGGCCAAGTGGTGTCCGTTACCATTCTGATGCGAGCCGTTAGGGATGGCCATGCCGTTGACCGCCTTGACATGGACGGCTTGCTGGCGTTGCAGGGCTTCCAGAGCCCGGCAGGCAGCGGTAGCAGCCTCTTCGGCGCGCCGTGTGGCCTCGCGCAGCTCACGAGTGATACACTCAAGACTCTCATGGTCGACCGAGACCTCATCCTCTGCTTGACCAGCCGCGCCATTCCCAGACATGGCGAGAGCCTTGCGATCGTTCAGCAGCTCGCAGATGTGCTTGTTGAGCAGCATTCCAACCAGTTGTTCCTCCGTCATGTCAATGGCGCCACTGATGCGGCCGCGGCAGTTCTCCTTTCCGCACAAGCAGTCAAACGGCTGGGCCATGGACCATTCGGTCGAGGGATAAAAGAACTACCGCGTGGGTCAGGAGACTGTCTAGAGCGAAGGATCATGGGAGGGAAGGTGAAGACCGACTGTCAGCTCGTCGCCGGGCTGGAGTCCTTTCGGCCCAGCCATGACAACCAGACGAGTCATGTCGAAGATCTAAGGATGGCAAACTACATGTTAACTAACCCAGACTGTCATAGGCCCGCTGATTGACATCAGAGAGAGGTGAGAGAGAAACAAACAAGTGACGGCTCGCAGGGGTGGTTAATGTCAGCAGGTCGCTGTTGAGGTTCAGGTGCATATCACGCCCGAATTGCACTGTAGCGTACGTCGGCTCTGACGCCATCGTACAAGGTGGAAAATTCAGCCGCGCAAAGACGCCCCATGGTGGCAGCGCCACTTTGGAAAAGCTCTTAGAGGAGAACTCGACCTCGTTGATGATGACCTCCTGAATGTAGGGGTGACTGGGTCGAGCCCAATGAGAGGTTAAAGGAGAAGCCATGGTGAAAACTTGCGTCCAATACTCTCTATCCCTATCCAACCTATGTTGTGCGGTTTCCGTGTGCCAGGCAATCTCGGAATTGAGGGAAGATCTTGTCAGTCTAGCCTACGACGCATTTGAGAGACCACAGCTGGGTCTTATGTGTGTCGCTCGCCTCCGGCTCTCCTCTTCCCATCTTCTCTCTCCGCGTTCTCGCTCGGTTAGAGGGAACACAAGGTATCACCACCGTAACCACTGTTGAATGCGGAGTCGCACATGTCAGTTGAGCAACATGTTCGTTTATGTTCCTCGCTCTCCAGTTACTGTTTCACGATAACTCCACTCCGTGTTCACATGAGGCCATGAACCAAAGTGTTATATCCACGCCGAGGAGTTGATCGCTTTGCGAGCTACACCCGCGACAAAAAGTGGGAATTGAGGTTTTTTCCATCTTGACAATGCGGCCTTGCGTGCTCGGCATCGGCAGAAGGGAGCTTGGCTTCTGAACGGGGTAGCGGGAAGCAGTCCCGCAATTTGCGTTAGCAAGTTTGTTGAGTGTATGGAGACACCCATGGCCCAAGAGTGATGGACAACGCTGCCCCGTGTCGCGGACGGAGGCAGACACTCGATGGAATGGCGGGTTGGACGGCGACGACGGGTGGAGATTTAGTGTAGCGGACTACAAGGGCCGGCAGCGCCATGCATTGCTTATCCACATCGTTCCGGCCCTGTTCTGCCATTCCCGTCTCAAACACGGCAACGGAGATGGAGGTGGTCGAGATAAAAGGCCGCTGGTTTGTGCGCAGCGTCGCAGCTTCACCAGAGCGTTACAATCGAGGTGGCATGGGGGGTAACCTTGGCTGGGAAAGTGTGGTGGCAGGGCAGCTGCGTGGTTACGGATCGGGATCTTTGAGACAAAGCCGCAAACTGAAAACTGCGACAAGCAGGGGAGAGGAAGCCTTCTAGAAACACGCTCAGGCTTGATTAGTGGACACTGGTGTGCGTCCCAGGCCCATCCCAAGACCCAACCAGCGTAGGAAGCTGAGATGCAGTGGGCTGCCAATCGCCGCTAATCGCTGTCAATCCGCATGCCTGCGTAGGTCCCGTCCTGCCGCAAGGACGGAAAGCGAAGTGCCAAGTGCAGGAGGGAGCTTTGACCTCTCATCAGATGCCAGAACCAACTTTAAAAAATGACAAGAACATTCAGACAGCAATTTTTCTGACCAGCTGCCCCGTCCGAGGCCGCAATCCTCCTGGCTCTGACCGGATAGCGAAATTGCGAGAAATGACTAACTGAGGCCGTGTTTCGATCACTGTCGTTCACCCAAAGATCCAACACATGGAGGAGATCAACAAACCCGAATTCAGTTCGTCGCCCAGCATCATGGTCGAGCCCATGCAGCGTCCGGGCTTCTCCCTCTTTTATCCACATTTTTTTTCCCTTTCGCTGCACCGACGCATCCAGTTCCCGCAGGACGGGCCGCACGTGGCTCCCACGGACGAAAGTGTGAAACATTATCCACCCGAATCGCCCCGATAAAAGGCAATGAACAGCGCCATCAACGGTACCGAAGGACTGCAGACAAGCGTTCAAACAAAGCGGCCAACCCTGAGGTCCACCTTGGGACGTGTCCTCACCTTAATGATGTTGGAAACCCGCGAACCGCTGCATCCGCGGTCAAGTGATTGAGGTTGAGGAGGAGTGAGGACGCAGAAACAACCTACACTTGGATGCGGAGTTCGACAAGGGAAAAGGCAAGCCGGCCTGTGTGGTTGGCTATGACGCAGGCTGGACTTCATGCATCGTACGCCACCGATGTGCGAGGCGACGAGAATGGAAAGCTTTGACAAGTCGTCAAGGCCAAGGTCAACGCTGACAGGGAGCACGAGGCTTTACGGCTGCTCTCCGATGGCTGGCTAAACCCGTAGTTCTATGCGGTCTTCGCTAGAATAGGTTGAGTGGCTCTCGTATCCTTACCTGACTACCCTCCTTCTCAAGGCGTTATCACTACGGTTGCCTCGTTTTCCGGAAACCGGCGCCCCGTCTCGGCCAATGTGAGCTTTTGGCGCGGTACGCTGTCGAGAGGTCCCTGACCTTGTTGAGTGGGGGTTCAGCGCTGCTCTGGCAGGCGGGAGAAAAGTCTACCAAGATGACACGGGCGGGCCGGGATCAGCTTCTGAGAAGACGCCTGGCCAGGACTTGACCCGTCCAAACTAGAGAAACGTATGTCCCGTTCCATTTCCTCTAGGAACCACATCCTCTGCCACGAATCGATGACGATCGTTATGGCAATCACAGGCAGCCGTACCAGCCTTGGCGCGAACCCAGAAGCACTACCAAGCATCAAGCAACAGCGCAACAGGGCAGAACTCGCAGGACACACCACAGCGAACCAGCCGCAACAACAGTGGGACTGCAGCACCGTGCATTCTCGGTGTCCTTAGACAAAGCGTGCCGGGTGTGCCCTACCGGCTGGGCTTAAGACGTGCCCTTTAATAATATAGGCCGCCCTCCTCCCCCTCCCCTCAAGTTTCCTAACGCTTCTCTTCCCGCAGCCTGTCACCTGAGCAGGGTCGCAGGGTTTACACCCTTGTCTAGCTGATCAAAATGCCCATCGACATCCAAGGATGACTGAGAGCCCAGAAAAGGTTCCGCAGTCGTTAGGAATGTGGTTTACCCGTGCGTTGCGGCCTCAAATATCCCCCCCCCCCCCAATCACAATGTGCCCGAAAAAGGCAACCAGCCTCTCGAAATGATGCACATCGTCCCGAGGACTGCCCTCCACCATGCCCGGCGATCAAACAGCTAGAAAGCAAGCACACGCCACGTGCAGCTCCCTCGGCAAGCTCCTCATAGGGAAGTCGCACTGCCTCTTAACGGCAAGACTTGTCAGACGGCGTAGCTAAGGGCAAGTATGAGTCGTCAACCCGTATCCCGTTCCAAGTGGACGTGTTTGCTCGGGCCCTCCGCGGGGCTCACCGTAGTGGGGGCAGACGTCGGATGTCTTTAAAGGCTGGTTGACAGCCTGCTGGTTTGTGGTCCAGACTTTTCTTCACCAAACTCGAACCAAGGTCGTTCACTACCCGGACCGCTCTAGCGGGTGTTTCTTCGTCATACCAAAAATACCAAACAGACACAACCGGACGCTGTGATCCAATAATCAACTCATTATTCCGTCCCTCTTATCATTCTTATCATAGGTCACCGTACCCCAGAGTAAGCATGTCCCGAAATTGTCGGGCTACACAACCGATACAAGATTGACTAACACCTGTGTTTCAATCTCTGGCAGAGAAAAGATGTCATCTTCCCAGTCAAGTCGGGCCTGTGTTGAGGAGGGCAAGCCCAGCCCAAAACCAAGACCCGCTCCGCCGACGCCCAACCCACCAGAGCAAGACTACTAGATGCCAACATGAGAAGTTCCTCCGCGAGGATCCCGAATAAGGTTGGGCGAGACGAGAAGGGGGTGGAAGGGTAGCCGGACCATCCCTGCAGGGAAGTGGATCGATCTTGTTGATCGACGACGGCCCGGCCCGCGGAATGGCGCCACTTCGGTAAAATAAATAAAACGTTGCGGCAGTACGACCATACAATTCCATGCCACGGATTGTGGTTCACGGAAAGACTTGAACTCAGAACCGGAGAGGCGATTAGGCGATGAGCACCTAGGGGTAGGGGTTTGTGTGAGATAGGGGTGGTTGCTGAACGAGCTGATAGGATTTGTGGCTTGCTTTTTTCATTGTCGTTCGTTTGTTATACGGTCTGCCGAGGGGCGGGTTAGGAATCAATGCTAGGCAGCTTGTTTTTTCCCTTGCCCAGGCAAGAAATTCGCCATGGCAGGGATTAGGTCATTGGTTCCATGGATGAAAAGGGGCTGCCCGGGAGGACGACGATGGTTCCCCGGACGCCACACCGCTCGTGTGTTTCCTTGCTTTATGCAGTACATTAGGTAGTTTATCTGGCAGTTGTGGTACCTTGTAGTCATGTGCCCTTGTCGTTCATGCTATGCTGATCTTGGTCTTTACTGCCATGCGTCTACCTTCCCCATTTGCTCCTATCCAACCTCATTTCATCCCGCTCCCTCCCTCTCATCTCATCTGATCCGATTTCCTGAGCCTCTCTTCCGGTGAGAGCCGACGCTACCTAGCATGATGAGCTACGAACCCCGGCAGCTCCTCTTCGCGAATCATCAAAATCTGCTTATTCGCCAACGACGTTACAATCGACGTCCCATTAATCCACGCAAACCAAAGCTTCTGAATGACATTATCCACAGCCGGCCTCAGCAGATCCAAATGCTGTACTTCAGCATCCCTCGCCGTCGCAGTAATAAGCAGTCTTTCCGCGCCCGCAAACCGGTCCACCACATGGAACAAACTCCCGAACACAGCCTCCGACTCAAATACTCCTAGATGCAACTCCTCGTAGGCAATAGCGACATGCCTCACGCGCCGTGCATCCTCACGGCGCAAAAAATACACCATGGGTGAGTTGAAGCCGTACGCATCGAATGGCTCCAGTTCGCCCAGGAGGAGTAGTCCGTCGAGCCGGAAATTAAACCACACCCTTGCCGGACCAGATGACGGGACGGCGCCCGCCTCGGGTGCTGCCAGGCGGGGGGGCAATTTCCAGGGGAAGGCGAGCTCGTAGTGGCGGAGGGCAAAGGCGCGGGATTCTCGACAGATTTGGAGGAGGACGGGAACCCGCGGCAGGGAAGGGCGGAGGGCGAGTTGGGAACGCTTGCGGGAGACGAAGCGTGAGTCGAGGCACGTTATGGCTATGATGCGAGGTTGGAGGAGTTCTTCCCAGATTTTGAGGCGGAGTTCGTAGGGGAGGTGGGGGAAGAGGTAGAATTTGGGAGGGATCAAGTTTGAATCTGTGGGTGATGATGATGTCTTGGCTGTGGGGGCTGTTGGTGAGGATAGTGGTTCAATTCGAGGTGTCGCTGGTGTTGGTGCTGGTGTTGGAGTAAGACCGTCGGAAATGACCTGGAATTCGAGCCAGAATTTGGTCTTTTCGTCGTGCTGCGCATACCATGATTCGAACATCCTTGTGATACTTTTTAGTTTGATCTGTGAGAATACACTGTGAATATATCTATCGCCGAAGAGCAATAGTACGGGGGAGATACATGTCTGATAAGAATAACAAATATGGCATGTCAAAAGGAGTGTTGATTAATGGAGGGCGAGCCTGGACGCTTTGGAGGGATGTCGGCAGAGATAGTCGGTATCAAATGATGAGGTCAGGTTTGGAGGCTCACACTTAACACCAGTCTGCAACGGTTTGCATATCAAGATATGCAGGGCGGGCGGGCAAAGCGGGTCGCATGGAAGGCGGTGGTGTGGGTGGTGAGGGGGCGGGGAAAGCGGGACTGATAGAATTAGAGTGATGTTTCGTTATCATACCTGTACCATTTCCAAGCAGGCCTAAGAGGGATAACCCAAGTGGCATGTCTGGCTTCTACAGCGAGTCTTTGCCAGCTCCGCCATGACCTCAACAACAATGAGGGGTGCAACAAAAAAATCTTGAAATGGCTCTTCTGCGTGAATGCTATTGATGCACCGCCTACCGACATGGATCCTGACTCACGTGGGGAAGCTTACATGTAAGGCATCAAACCAATCTTGTTGCAGCAAAGAAAGTAGGCAAGGGGGTTGGAGAAGCAGCTGGCTGGTGTTCCAGACGTTGGCAATGTCATTCGGTCGCCTCGTTCTCAGCTTTGAGGATACCGCAATGATCAGAATATATATATCCACATACTTGTACTCAAAGCACCGGCCCGATTTGGGGGCCCGAGAATTCCTGCATTGGACCGCGGACGCATCCTGATTTCCGGCCCGTAGTCTTGGTTTTTTGAATCTGCGGACTTGGTGTTCGTAAAACTGGTATTCCCAAGGGGTCGATTGTGTGAGATGCTGGCGGATGCAGTGTTGATGATGGCCGAAGAAAGAAAGAAAGAGCAAGCTTCGAGCCAAGAGGCACTAAAGAGAAGGAGAGTTCGTCGCTGGTACTCGTGCCTGCAGACGTCGTCGGCAGTTACGTTCGGACCAGTCCGCAAGTTGGTCGTCATTTCCCTTCCAGACGGCCCTCTTCTGTCCGGATTGTAAGAAGATGACAACTTTGCCCTTTTGGGGGGCGCTAAGAGCTTGTGCTTTCAGTCAATTACGATTACCTCTAGCTGGAGGCATAACCCTACATGCAGGAGGCCATTCATCGTCGGTTACAGTCGATGAATCAGTTTTATAACAAGGTTTGAAAACTAAAAGCTTACCTGGGAACTGCATATAAGTAGCCCTTGACCGCTTGATTTGAGGGCAAGTCAAGTCTCGTGGTCCCAATCCATCCCCTGACTCGAAACCCTCGAAGCCATCCATCACGGCTCCAGACATCGACTCACGTTTTTTTTCTTCTTTTTTTCCTCTGAAATATCTTACTCTTGAGATATCTATTGCGGCTCTCAGGATATCCACGACAGCCCTTTGGAGGCACTGTTCACGACTCTCCAGACAGCTGTCACATCCCCAATTCAAACATGTCAAAGATCCCCACCAGATTCTTGGTCCTTTCAGACACCCACGGAGACCCAAAAATTTCAATCCCAGAAGTGCCAGTTGACGTAGCAATCCATTGCGGCGACCTCATTGACGGCTCAAAGCTGCACGAATTCCAAACTTCACTGGAGCAGCTACGACGAATCAAGTCACCTTTGAAGCTTGTCATCGCTGGTAACCACGACTTTACCCTTGACACGCCGACTTACCAGAAAAAGGCTGCCTACTCTCAACAGGCATTCTCAATCGAACCAGCTCTCATGACCAAAGAATACGGTCATTCTGGCGAGGCACGCCAGATCATTACCGACGTACAACAAGGTGATGGCATTGCCATGCTTGAAGAAGGCACGCGCCATTTCGACCTCCAAAAATGGCGCAAGGTCGACAGTCTATGCCAGCCCATCCACCCCCTCACTGGACGCCGACTGGGGATTTCAGTTCAAACAAGGAGAACACCACACCTTCAACATTGACCAGAAAGTCGACGTGGTCATTACGCATGGCCCCCCGAAAGGAGTGCTGGACTATACGGCAAATAGACAGCGCGGAGGCTGTGAGCACCTTTTTGCTGCCATTGCAAAGGGCCGCCCACGGATGCATTGCTTCGGGCACATTCACGAACCATGGGGCGCCAAAATGGTCGCCTGGAGAGGAGAGACATCCAGCGAGAACCCCATCCATTTTATCGAAATCGACAACGGCGCCTCTGTTGTGGTCGACAGCTTGGCAAGCCGGCGCCGAAACAGGAATACAGTTGAAAGGCTTCACTATCGCCACACCAGTCATTGCTCCAATGACGAATACCTGGTAGAGCCGCAGCGGTCGACATTATTCGTTAACGCCGCCCTGGGGCCATTTGAGGAAAATGGGCAGCAACTACCCTGTGTTATCGACATTGAGCTTCCCCCAGCTCCCCTTAGTCAGACGGAATAATAAAAACGTCTAGTAAACTTGTTGTTCCCTGCCAGCGAAGTGAAAAGGGTGTGGGGTAATTGTAGAGAAATTCTCAGTCACATAGGTAGATTGGCCAGCCACATAAGGGCCGAACTTTCCCACCTCGGCAGGTATGCAGAGAAAGATTCTTACACAAGCTTCGATGGTCCTAGCCAGTCTAGAGATCCGTTCGGCCGGCATCCAATTCATGCTGCCCCACAGCCGGCACAGCGGGGAATGTCGCCTTTCACATGCTCTCGTCATGCTAGCGGCAGTGACCTAGTCAGGGATTGCCTAAAGTGTTTGCCGGAATCACCCGCGCTCTTTTCGCGGGAAAAAAACCATGTGCAAAAATCTGCAAGAAACATCAAACCGTTCGATATCTGGCTTTCCTCAGACATGAACTACTAAATCGACAGAATTTCGGCGGAGGCGCATCCGACTCCGGTTTGTGCACTGCTAGGCTTGTGGGGAGCGCTCTTGGCAGAAAATCCTTGGGGTGCCCTGCGAAGTACCGTCTCCGCTATTCCGGGTTCGGCTTGGTTCCTCAGTGGACTGGCATTTCCCTGTCTCACGGTCAACCTCCTGGCCGTTCCGTCGCATTTTAGGAATCGCATCCTCTCCACAGGCACATCCTCTTGTCCGAAGACGACTTGACAGGTCTTCTAGCGCGATACGGCCGCCTTCGGTCGCCAGCAGCTAGGCGCCAGCGATCGGCAAGTAACATTTCGTGGATCCGTGCCGTTCCTCGATTGTGCACGTCCACCAACGGTGCGGTTTACCGACCTACAATAGATAGTGAGGTGACTGCAGGTCGCCGCCACAAGTCGCGCGGGGGCGGCCAAGACGGGCGGGGAACAACGTCATTTCTGCTGTCACCAAACAAACACCTAAACCTCCCGCATCAGTGCCACCAGGTATCGAGCAGCTGCCTTGGCCGCCTAAACCTGTGACGCCAGACTTGTGCGCGTGTCTGGCCCTGTCGATCTCGTGCTGGCGAGACTTGCCAGGCGCAGCGGACTGCACAGCAAGACAAACCAGGTGACTGGCTGTGGAGGGGGGGGAGAAGAAGAAGAGGACGACCCCACGACCAGAAACGCCGCTACGAAACAGCACCACGCCCTTTTTACACTTCCCGTCGTCTATCTCATCTCATCTCACCTTACCTCACCTCGGCCGGCCAGGTCGAGATTCCGCCAAGATCTGCGGACAAACTGTAGTCTGCAGTTGGGCCCCTTGGATTGCTGATTTCTGATTTCTGGGTACGTCGTGCGCCTTTCGTATCTTTGCCCCGGCTCTGGGATGTCTCGGCAGATTATCAAACGACCTTAACTGCATCCATATTGAGTCTTCGGTCCTGCGGAGAGTTTCGCAAACCCACTCGCTCTGCCCCATGTCCAATCAGTCACACCCTCTGCCTCTGAGCCTAAAACAAGCACATGCTCTCCTCGGGTTCCTCTCAGCCCGCAGTTTGCCCCTAGTCCCACATGGCATCATAACCACGCTTAGATGGGTGTTCTTGCGCCCTGGCTGATGGACATTGTCGACGGTTCTGGTGGGAACTCATTCCGGGAATCTGGCTGCCTTCCATTCATTGTCTCGTGGACCCCTGCCCATCTCCGTTGCGCCTCTCGCTTTTATATTCCCGACCCTCTTCCGGCCGAGCGCCGGTATCTTCTATGCCTTCTCTTATCCTCCTTTTCTCTTCTCCTTTCTCTGTGCGAGGACCATCGCCGCCATATCAAGGGGAATGCCACCCTACTGTCTCCAGGACTGCCACTACTTCTACCGCACAGCACTGCGCGGCCTGAACATCAGCACACGGGTCTCGCCTCTTCACGCTTGAGACGTTATTCCGAGCTGAGCTGACGAGAATGCCTACTCAAGTCCGCATATTTACTATGCCAAGGTCTCTCGGTGAGACCCTTGCTGCCACTGACTCACCAACAACCCCGCGCTCCATTCCTGAGTACCCAGAGATACCGAGGTCTACTCATAGCCCGGCGCTCAAAGCACGCCAGTACTCGATGTCGGCGTCTGACGACAAACTACAGGGTGGCGTTACCTTTGCCCAGCAGGACAATCTTCCCAAGCTCCCGATTCCGGATCTCGAGAAGACTTGCGAGAGGTATCTAGCCGCCCTCAAGCCCCTTCAGTCGAACCGGGAGCACGCAGACACCAAGCATGCCATCCACGAGTTTCTGCAGGGTGAGGGGCCCGAGCTGAATGAGAAGCTGAAGAAGTATGCCGAGGGGCGGACGAGCTACATCGAACAGTTCTGTATGTTCCGCCCCCTCAACGCGCTTACTGTCTTCAAAGCTAACTCATAAAAGGGTACGACTCGTACCTCAACTTCGACAACCCCGTCGTTCTCAATCTCAACCCCTTTTTCCTCCTTGAAGACGACCCGACACCCGCGCGCAACAATCAGGTGACTCGTGCTGCTTCCCTCATCGTGTCAGCTCTGGAGTTTGTACGCGCGGTTCGTAAAGAGGAGCTACCCCCAGACACTGTCAAGGGTGTACCTCTTGACATGTACCAGTACTCGCGTCTGTTTGGCACAGCCCGTGTTCCCACCGATGCCGGTTGCCAGATCGAACAGGATCCGGATTCTCGGCACATCATTGTCATGTGTCATGGCCAGTTTTACTGGTTCGACGTCCTCGATGACAACTCGGACGTGATCATGACCGAGAAGGACATTGCCATTAATCTCCAGACCGTCATCGATGATGCCACGCAGACTCCGATCCAGGAAGCCGCTAAGGGTGCGCTAGGGGTTCTAAGCACGGAGAACCGCAAGGTCTGGTCAGGGCTGAGAGACGTCCTTACCAGAGAGGCCGGCTCGAACAATGCTGACTGCCTCAGCATTGTCGACACCGCCTTGTTCGTTGTCTGCCTCGATTACAGTGAGCCGGCGACCGCGGCTGCGCTCTGTCAGAATATGCTCTGTGGAACCAGCGAGATTGAAAAGGGGGTCCAAATCGGTACGTGTACAAATCGCTGGTATGACAAGCTGCAGATCATCGTTTGCAAGAACGGCAGTGCCGGCATCAACTTCGAGCATACCGGCGTGGATGGCCACACTGTGTTGCGCTTTGCCAGCGACATCTACACCGATACCATTCTCCGCTTCGCGAGGACGATCAATGGCGGGGCGCCTACGCTGTGGGCGTCGACGAGCCCGGATCCGTCCAAGCGAGATCCCGAAAGCTTCGGTGATGTCAACACGACTCCCTTTAAGCTCGAGTGGGACATGGTCCCAGAGCTGAGCATTGCAGTGCGCTTTGCTGAAACACGACTGGCCGACCTTATCGAGCAGAATGAGTTCCAGTGTCTCGACTTCTCAGCATATGGCAAGAATTTTATTACCTCCATGGGATTCTCTCCTGACGCATTTGTGCAAATGGCGTTTCAAGCGGCTTATTACGGACTGTACGGCAGAGTTGAGTGCACCTACGAACCGGCCATGACCAAGATGTACCTCCACGGTCGAACCGAGGCGATCCGGTCGGTTTCGGAGGAGTCGGTTAACTTCGTGCAGACATTTTGGGCCGATTACCCAGCCGAGCAGAAAGTCGAAGCGCTCCGCAAGGCCTGCCAGCGACATGTGACAAACACGAGGGAGTGTGCCAAGGCTCAGGGGTGTGATAGGCATCTCTATGCCTTGTTCTGTCTCTGGCAGCGTCTGCTAGATGAGGATCAGAGCGTCCTCAGCAGCGGCATGAGCACCAATGGCTACTCAAGCCCTGTTGATGCCAACTCAGACCGCGGCTCCCCGGTCGGTAGCCCTGGGAAGGAGTTTCCGACCATCGGGGGAGAGCCTCGCGTCACCCGTGAGCGAGGTGACAGCACCAACTCGCGTAACAGTCGTGATAGCAACCACCATCTACCGCTTATTTTTGCTGATTCAGGCTGGGATAAGCTGAACACAACCATCCTGTCAACCTCGAACTGCGGCAACCCTTCGCTGAGACAGTTCGGCTTCGGGCCAGTCTCTGGAGATGGGTTCGGCATTGGCTACATCATCAAAGATGAGGGCATTTCCATCTGCGTGTCTTCCAGGCATCGGCAAACAAAGCGCTTCGTCGACACGCTTGAGAGCTACCTGTTAGAGATTCGCCGGATCCTTCGCATCACTGGTCGATCCAATATCTCAGTCAAGCAGTCCCGCGCTCGCGAGATTGAGAGCCGACCAAAGCCAGCGAATAGAATGAAGTTGCGGGGTCGATTGATCACCGGAAATGAAGTTATCAAGTCGCACAAGAGTCTGAATGGGAGTGTGTCGCCAACAGAGGAGAGTATGACGATGAGCGAGGATGACGAATTGGGTGGATGTAAGTTGTTGACGACGACCTTTGATGCTCTATCCGAGTGTGTGCTAACTTAGATACAGACGGTTTCTTTGACGCGGGCATGCTGCTCCAGGCTTTGAAGGCCCGCGGTGAGAGTTTGGACAATGGTGAGACCAAGGCATCGGAGAGGGCGGCTATTCAAGCAAGGCGACGGGATGTTGGCAAGAAGCTCAGGTTGATCGACTATTAGTCTCTGTACGAAGCATGCGTCGGATATCTTTCTTGCTTTGCGATTGTTGGCATGGCAGTATACGATGTGGATGTGAACGTATCTGTAGCAATATACCTCAGCTAGCGGCGATATTTGTCATTATTTGTACGCATCTTTGGTAGTTGAATAGGTACCAGCGAATCAGACTTTGATTTGGCGCGCGCTCCACTCGGACAACCCACCTGGTCCACCACGAGATATACATGTATCGGATCATGATGTGTTTATTACCCCTGGGTGGGCATCTCAATAGCTACGAAATTTCCATCTTTGCAGTCTCCTGCGGAGACACACGTTAGAATAAGAGACGGTAATACAAGCTTGAATGGTGACCCGGGAAGGGAGGGGGGGGGGGAGCCAGAGCCCATTTGTCTTTTGTTGTATCTATCCTATCGCTTGCCCTGTTGTTTCTCAACATAACATGGGAGCAATAAAGGTTCCATTCAGTTTGGTTTATGCGACGGACACAGGAATGCTATGTGGGTTAACTGGGGGAATTGATAGATATGAAAATTTTGTTGGCATTATTACATCAAATTCCGGACTTTCCCCACTCCCGTCATTTGTGTAAACATCATACATCCCCCAACTCTTAAAACTTCTCAACATACGGTCTCAAATCCAGCTCTTGAGTAAACGAAGAACGATGCTGCGTATGCAGATACCAGTAGTCTTCGGAAATCTACCCGCAAACCCCCCCCATTAGCATGGAACTTACCCCGCCGGTCTTCGGCTCACTGAATGAAATTGAGTAACTGACCGCATCGGGACTAATCTTCCCATCCGCCACCCCCTCATTGACATGATACCCCTTGGTTCTCGGGATATCAATCACCCCATCCACAATCACATGCGCCACGTGGACTCCCTTGGGATGGAACTCCCGTGCCAAGGACTGCCCCAGAGCGCGGACGGCGAATTTCCCAGCCGTGAACGTTGCAAAGCGGGCGGATCCGCGGATGGACGCGGTGGCGCCCGTGATGATTAACGTGGGCGGGTGGGGGGATGAAGAGACAGACTCGAGGAGGAGGGGAAGAGTGGATTGGGCGAAGTTGAAGAGGCCCTTGCTGCATGAGGGTGTGTGTGTATGTGTTAGTCCCTGTCTCTAGGTAATGGATGGGGGTGGGTGGTACACGTTATTGGTTAAGGAGTTATCGAGATCCTCTGGGTTGAGCTCGAGGAAGGGTTTCACGGCAAAGCTGGCGCCGACGTTGTCTGTAAGAGGTAGGCAGGTAAGCCAATTAAACATCATGCCTCAGCTCGAGAAGGCAGGTAGGTAGTTTGAGCTCACGCACAGATGGCGGCAGCAAGGTTCTTTCCCGCAAATTCCCTGCTGATAGTCTCAAACGCGGCCTTGACCGAGTTGGTGCCTCCCGTGTCGGTGCTGATACCAATGGCCTCTCCGCCCTGCTGCTTGATTTCGTCGACAATGTCATTGTAGCTTTCTGGCTTGCGGGCCAGAAGAGCGACCGGGTAAGCTTTAGCAAAGCGGAGAGCGACGCTGCGGCCCGTGCCGCTGCCAACGCCAGCAATGATTGCATAGAATGACTTGGAGGCCATGGCTGGCAGCGAGACTGGATAGATAATAACTGTGTGACTGTACAAATAGACCTTTACTGATTCACTTGGGCTCCTAGGGATTGAGGGGCGCTATGACTTATATTTTAAAAGGTTATATGCCCCTTCGTGTCGTGAATTACGCCTTCAATGACGAGATGCACCAATGTTCCAATCTTTTCCCCGTTGCTGAGCAAGCAGACCCGCTCTTTCCGCAATCCAATCTGCGGGTCAATTCACATCCGGGGACTCCGGCAACTGGTCGTCAATAACACCTGGTCATGCCAGGGCGTCCCTCCCAGCTTTATGTGTGTGGCCTACCTAATATTTGATTGGCTCAAATTTTAGGTATTACACTACATGCCCTGTCCACTATTCTAGACCAATCTTGCGAAAGAACTTTTCAAATTCAATTAACCCATTTCCGGTATACTCCAATTTTTATCGACAGGCGAGAACCAGGCCAAGTCCTCAATCTTCTGTACCTAGGTCCATATTCAGCTACATGTCCGCTGCTTCGTGTTTCAAATTTGGGATTGATAATGTCAAACACAGGAAGCCAAACTTTCAAAATATCACTGGCTATCACACGTGAGGTGCTCAACACCAGCCTAGCAATTCATGTTTGCCGGATAAGAGGTGATGAATTGGCTTGAGTTCTGGGTGCCCGTTCTCTGGGCCTAAATACTGGTCTTCGGGTTGAGATTACGTCATAACTATTCCACTGTGCCTTCCCTACGCCCAACAAATGGCAAATTCTCATCTCACCTATCCCTCCCCATGTTTTCTCCCCGGCCTGGTCATTACCGTTACGGTCTGGAATGGGCTCTTCTGTTCACGGAAGAAGGTGTCTAGTTCTGGGAGCGGGGCGGAAAAGGTAAAGTCAGCAGAATCAACAGCTTCAATCCACCACCCTGGAGCAGAACTGGCCGCATGTGAGCTTCCCGCAGAGGGTTGATTAGTGCCGCTGATAATTTATATTGGTTTCAAGCCACTGCGCCCTACTCCAAGTCAACCCCCAAGCCCTTCCGAGACCCCAATGACATATGGCTGGTGATACACGTGCGCTTCTGTTGACTCCCCGGATTTAGCTCAATATTCTTTGACGGAGGTGCCGCCTCAACTAGCGAGCAGTCCAATCCAAGCGCCAACTCAAGGGCGTCCCTCAGCCCCTGGCTATCAACACCACTTTTCTCTCCTACCCTTCAATTCGCAACCATCGACATCCCAGTGGCGGCCGCGTCTTTCAAGTTGACCGCCAGCTCGGTCGGCGGCGAATAGCCATGGCGTGAAAGCTGCTAAAAAACACGTCTTTCTTCCCTGTAAATCATCGAGTCGACAGGCCTTCGGGTCCAGTCTCGCTTCCATGCAATTCTCCAGGCTGTCACCCAATTTGGGTCAGACCTTTTCTATTCGTGCCAAGCTCGCTAACGACTCAATCTCAGACCTCAAGGAGACTCGCACCCATCGTTAAGTGACCAACCCAGCTCTTCACAGGCACTCCACCGGCCCGTCAGACACGCCACAGACCGCTTCGGGTCAAATCCCAGCCTGATCACCCCCGGGGAGGTGGGTTCCCGACAGTCCTTGGACGACTTTGAATTGTTGAAAGTCGTTGGAAAAGGCAGCTTCGGCACAGTTGACGCAGGTGCGCAAGAAGGATACGAATCCCATATACGCTCTGGAAATAATTCGGAAAGCCAAGGTCATTTCCCGCTCTGGAGTAGCCCATACTCGTATCGATTGGAGGAAGCTACCGCAGCGAAAGCACGAACCAGCTTTCAAGCCCATTGTGATATGTTTACGGCTCTATTTGTTCTTCATTATCTCGGGGAGCTGACGGTTGGGGTCGGGGTCAACAGGCTGGTGCGCTCGATACCGGGATTTCGACCTTGAATTCACTTCCGAGCTTCCTTAGGACCCTTTCGTCGATGATCCGGCACTTTCCCAAACCATGCAGGATCAATTCATCGGGTTTAGCTACAATAAATCGGCTAGTCGGGTTTGACGATGCGGATGGCAGAATCAAAGATCCATCCTTCCTCAGCAGGTGGCAGGGGCCAGTTCGAAGAAGGCAGTCCGACACTTCAGGGCATCAAATCTATCAAATGGTCTGAAAGATGCTACGTTGTCATTGATCCGAGACTTGACGTGCGTTGTCCGTACCTACCGACCCAGGGATTGCAAATATCGCTTCCGTAGCGCGGTCGGCAACGCCCCCATTCACTTGCGTCCGCGTGTCATGGATTTGGATCGATGGATAGTGCTCATCTGCTGCGCTAGGTATTCTATCGCTTCAGACCGCAAATGTTGCCCGATCACGTGCATGTCGGCTGGACGGCGCTGTCTTGCGGAGTCCTAGCTGGCACGTGCGCAACCACCCTGTTTAGCCTGCGACCCGCCGACCCATTCCTCCTCCTAGTCGCGTCTTGTCATCGAGGCGCTACATCTCAAAAATTGATACCACATTGTGCGACGACTTATTTGGTAGATTCCAGTCTGCATCGAGGATTCCTCGCCAAACAATTTTTGCTTCGCCTTCTCCCCCCACGCCAACTCTGAAAAACAACACAGCGCACGGGCAGCCTAGGTACTTACTACAAAGAAACCTGCATCCACCTGGGCTCCGTGGTCGGGTCCAGCCACCTTGGTTCCGACACGCAGGCACCACCAGCGGAGACCAGAATGCCTTACGATCCAGACTCTGGAGATGAGGTCACACAGCTGCATCCCGGCAGGCCCCGCCAAGCATCTGTGCGCCTCAGTGAGGACCAAGCAGACGTGATGCACGACGATATGAACGTAGACTCTGGCCGCCGAACCTCTGGATGGACGCATATCAACCGCGATTCTGACGGACGTCTGCCATTGAAGGCAGCCAAGGTCGCCGTCATGATTCAATCGAGTCCGCACAAAAACGACTACGACCCCGTCACGGACGACTTTATGGATACCGACGATGGAGATCCTCTCATAACCTCGGACCTCCTTCCTCAACTTGAACCGAGAACCCTGTTTAGTCCTCTCATTCCCAACGCCCACTCGCAGTTGAAGAGTGAAGGCAGTGCGAGCCCAGCACCTCCGCCATTTCCCATCCCGCAGATCGAGTCAACCATTACGCCACAGCCCAAAAAGCGTGGGCGCCCGTTCGGCTGGAGGCCCGGAAGCGGCCCATATTCGGCTCATTCCCGTACGCTTGGTCCCGGAAGGCCACTCGGCAGGCCACCAGGAAGCGGAAGGCCTCCTGGAAGGCCTCCAAGCAAGACCCCCAAGGTTCCCAAAACTCCCGGCGAAGTAAGGCGGAGGGGCAGACCTCCGAAAAAGGACACCATCTCTATCCGCGATATTTATCTCAACTCGGCCCCCAAGTTCCCCCACTTTTACTGCGAGTGGGAAGGCTGCTCGGCAGATCTGCAGAACCTTGAGACCTTGCGAAAGCATCTCGTCGTTGTACACGGCCGGGCAGGTACTTGTAGGTGGGCGAGTTGCCCTCGTAAACACACAGAGCCCCTTCAGTTTGCTTCCCCCGAGGAATTTGCAACTCACATCGACAAAACACACGTCCTTTCCTGTGCCTGGCACTTGGGTGACGGCCCGCGCAACGAGCCATTGTGCCCGCTACCAAAGACGGGTCCAGCCGCATTACCGACTTATCTCTTTGACAGCAATGGAACACAAGTGACGCCATCGGCATTGAAACTAGATATTGAGGATGATGAGGCGCGCAGAAACCGACGCGCAAAGCTTACCCGTCTGCTCCTGCAACGCGACGATAACGCGCCTTCGGAGCCAAGTTATACGGCCGAGGACTGGGAAGAGATCAACCTGGCCCTCAATGTGAAGAGAAAGAGGCAGAAGATGTTCCGAGACTATCACGCTGCAGTGTGCGGGTCCGAGGGCCACCCGCCGAGATACGGACCTGAGTGGAGTGGATTGCTAGTCAAGGACAGCCTCACGAGAGAGTAGGCAGTTGGGTGGCTTATGCTGGTCTACGTATGCATTATTATTGGTGTCAATTTGGATTTGGTGTCGTATAAAAGTGGGAAATATGGGAATATCGGCAGGCTACCAAGTGAGTGGATTTCGAGATGTTGAGGCATCAACAACAAACCCTAGACGCTGTGTGGACCGACATTTCTGAGGTATGAAAGGGAACTCACAATGGCCCAAGGGACATCGTTCACAGAATATGCGTCTCACTTCAGTCACCGGCACGGCCTGAACATTCATTGGTACTCAGTCGAATATCCAAGCCTCGCCTTGGCAAAAGAAGCCCGTCTCAGAAATGCGGGTTGCATTGCCATCCCGCTCCGGTACAAGCTGCGAGAGACGCGATACGATGGTTGGTGATTGCTCGCCTATTTGAGCGCCCATACGTGTCTCGTTCGTTGGTTTGTGTAAGTAAGCCCACTCCCTATGCCGCATAGGGCTTGCCCAAGCATCGGCAGCGACCTAACATCGGGGAGCTTGCCCGAACGTGCCTGGACTCAGCTGAGAGTGATGCAACTCGAAGCGGTGCATCGAGTACTTAAAGTTGCATCTCCGGGACGAGAGTGGGAAAGGGCGTGGCGGCGGGAAATTGTTTGGGGAAATCAAGGGACCAAGGAGGCATGTGGCATAGAAGAACTTATGACAAAAATACACTGCCACGCTTGAGCTGGTATGCGGGATAAAAAACAAATCGCACCCCAAACTGGCGAAGGTTTTGAACTAAAAATCAAGCAAATTTGCTCTTCTGGGCCTTGCCCCGAGAAGTTCTGTCAAACTCAGCGAACCAACCAACCGGTTCTCCCGATTTTCTGGACCTAGATAGCGTCTCCCCTGCTTTTCTAGGCATCTTATTAGGTAGGTGATCCTGCAACGAGTCTCCAGACCGTGGATTTTGGAAACTCCCATGGAGAGACGGGCCCGGGGAAGCTCCAGCCAGCCGGGAGGGGGGAAGGCAGGGTACAGAATGGACAAAATATTCTTGGAATCTGAATGAAAAAGGTGAGAGGGCGTGCCCCAAACCTGTGGAAACCCCTAGTGAAAACGACTTGGCAAAACCAGCGGGGTCTAACTATGTCTCGTCTCGACTCGCGTCCGCGAAAGGGCAAATCGGGTTGGATGGCTGGGCCGGGTTTGGCTCCGTTTCGTTTGGCCAATTCAGTAGTGGCCGTGCAGTTGGGTTGGGTTTCCTGGTCTTGGAATCGGAAGCATTAGGTACCTGGTTATGCTATTCGCCATGCAACCTGGAAGGTAAATGGCCGTCGGCGGTTCGAGATGCGACCTCCACGTGGTGAATTGAGCCTGCCAAGTCTTGTATCGGAGAGAGACAACTTCTCGGGAATGGCAATCGCTGACCGCCTTGGCACACTTAGAAGCCACACGCAGCGTTGAATCCACAAAGATTTGGTAACGGTGAAGAAGACGGAGAAAAATATGAAGGAGACGCTGAGCTGAAAGAAGGGGCAACCGCTGGGCGCCGGAAAGTCCCGCGACGCTGACATCTGAGTGAGGGCAGGGGGGTGCTCAGGCCAAGCCAGGCTTTTTCGCAGTGATTGACCAGTCGTTACTGGCCGGGTGTGACCCACTTTCCTCCGCTGTCCGTTACGGCCCTGGCCACCCCCAGTCCACAGTTGTCCACTCTGCTGCAGTCTGCCGCTGCCTTGCATCCATCCCCCCATCCCGTCAACCTCCTCCAAAAGCGATAATCCCGCCTCTCCATCATGGCCAGCATCTCATGATCGGGAGACCTGCAAGATGCCGTCGACCAAGAACGCGAATGGCGACAGCCACTTCCCGCAGCGACTGAAGGCCTTCTTTCGAATCAACTCGGGCAATCGAGACGGCTCCGGCTCCACCACGCCATCGCTCAAGGCCGAATCAAAGACGCCCTTCCGTCAGTCGAGATTCTTCAGCGTCGGCCGCCTGCGCAGCGCAACTGTTGTCAGCGAAGGTCACCCCCTCGATGAGTCCCTGAGCCCGACCGCATACGCGAACCCCTATTTCGCCCACCAAGGCCAGCCCGGCCTGCGTCATCACAACGAGGGCTCCGTGCCACCCAGCCCACCCGATACCCCCATACTCAAGATCAATGGCCGAGGCGGCGGCTCGGAACAACCCGCTCCTTCCACCAAGGAGGAGCTTGCTAGGAAGCTCAGGAGGGTTGCCAGCGCTCCGAACGCGCAGGGGCTCTTCTCCAAGGGAGCCAAGTCCAGCGCCGAGCGCCCAGCGACCGCCGAACTGACCAAAGAACCGCTCGCCGAGAGCAAAGAAACCAACACATTGGGCTTTGCCGAGCCAAAATCCAATGGCGCCGATGCTTCCTCGGGCCTCAACGTTCCAGATACTGATGGACTCGGCGCCCTGCCACCCCCTGGCCGATCCCCCCTCGCGTTCCGGAGGACATATAGTTCTAATTCTATCAAGGTCCGCGATGTCGAGGTCGGGCCTCAAAGCTTTGACAAGATCAAGCTCATTGGTAAAGGCGATGTAGGCAAGGTTTACCTCGTCCGCGAGAAGAAGAGCTCGAGGCTTTATGCCATGAAAGGTAATGCATCATCGCCGACGTGACAGGCCCGATCCCCGCTGACAAATCGGCCAGTCTTGAGCAAGAAGGAGATGATCAAGCGCAACAAGATCAAGCGAGCCCTTGCAGAGCAGGAGATTCTAGCGACGAGCAACCACCCCTTCATCGTAACCCTCTACCACTCATTCCAGTCCGAAGACTACCTGTACCTGTGCATGGAGTACTGCAGCGGTGGTGAATTCTTCCGAGCTCTCCAGACACGGCCCGGGAAATGCATACCGGAGGACGACGCCAGATTCTACGCTGCAGAGGTGACGGCGGCGCTGGAATACCTCCATCTCATGGGGTTCATCTACCGCGACCTTAAACCGGAGAGTAGGTTTTGCTTTCTGATCACTGGGTCACAGTGGTACGGGGACTAACATTTGTCCTACCAGACATCCTCCTTCACCAGTCCGGTCACATCATGTTGTCCGATTTTGACCTGTCGAAACAATCAGACCCAGGCGGCAAACCAACCATGATTATTGGGAAGAACGGGACGAGCACGTCGTCACTGCCCACGATCGACACCAAGTCGTGCATCGCCAACTTCCGGACAAACTCATTCGTAGGGACAGAAGAGTACATTGCTCCCGAGGTCATCAAGGGAAGCGGACACACTAGCGCTGTTGATTGGTGGACTCTCGGCATCCTGATATACGAAATGCTTTACGGCACAACGCCCTTCAAGGGCAAGAATCGCAACGCAACATTTGCAAACATTCTCCGCGAGGATATTCCTTTTCCAGACCATGCGGGCGCACCGCAAATATCCAAGTTAGTGTCTTGTTGACAAGTCTTTTGTTTGTCAAGACGAACTAACAGGTTTTTAGTCTCTGCAAATCCCTAATCCGTAAACTGCTGATCAAGGACGAGAACCGGCGGCTAGGGGCCAGAGCAGGTGCGTCTGATATAAAAACGCACCCGTTCTTCAGGACAACGCAGTGGGCGCTCATCCGACACATGAAACCGCCTATTGTGCCAAACCAGGGCCGCGGCATCGACACAATTAACTTCCGCAACGTCAAGGAGAGTGAGAGCGTCGACATTAGCGGTTCCCGGCAAATGGGCCTCAAAAGCGGCGTGGGACTCGACAGCGGGCTTGCAACTCCCGGAGGGGATGTGGCAGATCCGTTTGAGGAGTTCAACAGCGTAACATTACATCACGACGGCGAGGACTATGCTCCGGTTGTGCAAACCAATGGGTACAGGTCTTAAGGAGCTGGCAGTAACCGTGATGGCGGTTCCCTGGGCGGCCACGCCAGCGGGGCTATAGATACCGCATCGGAGAGTAAGGATCTACTGTATCCCATGCTCTGTGAAGAAGGCCTGATTTCGATACTCTGCACTGAATGTCCGACCTTGTGTGGATGAGAAATAACTGGTGAGAGACAGCAGTACTAGCAGCAGAAGCATGCGAGGAAGCATCGTGATATGTTCACTTTTTGTGTCTTCTGTTTTTGGAAGGACTATTGTTTTTTTTTTCTTTCTGTCTTTCTGAACCTGCAAACTCTCATTCTAGACAACTGACATTTGACATGGGCAAAAAATGTCCGCAATGGGCAAGATGCTGTTTTATTTCAGGAGCTGATTGGAGGCAAGAGAGGGCGAGGGGAAAAGATAAGCGGCAGAGGGGTTAGGTTCAGTGCAGATTCTAAGCGGCCAGGAAGCGAGCAAGCAGGAAGAGAGAGAGAGGCAAGCTGTCCAGGCTTCTAGAAACATTGTGAGGCGGAACTGAACTGAACTGAACTGAATCATACGAGCAGACGAGCAGACGAGACGAGGGCACATGAGGGAGGTATGTTATCGTAGAAGGTAGCCTTGTTTGCACCTTTGCATTACTTGGTACTGCTACTGTTATTGTGGAGAAGACAGGCAGACAGACAGACCAGGGGGTTAAGGCAAGGGAAGGTGCCTGTGTACCCACTGATCTAGTTCATCTGGCGGAGTTTGTGGTCTGGCAATGGCGTTAGTTAGTGTGCTGGATATATGTGATTAGGGATAATACAGTGGTGTTAATCGGATTTGCAGCCTTTGGTGAGCGGAGTGTGTTGATGATGTAGATGTTTCAGATGATGATGAGGGATGGGAAGTGCGAGTGGGAAATGTGGATGTGGATGGGGCTGGGGATGGATGGAATGGTAGGTGGGGCGGTGGGTTAGGTTATCAAAAAGAGGAAACCATGTGAGCATTGAGGTTAGGTACATCCGCGAGAGATGTGCGTGTGCCAAGGGCGATCTACATGTGACCACGTTGACTCTGGGCGGGATTCTTTTTCATTCCTTTTTTGAGGTCAGAACCTTTCTCGCGTGGTCTGCGATATCTCGACACAAAGATGTCAATGATCATCCATTTGATGATTTTGTTTGTTTGATACTCTGTATTGTTTCAGATTGTGATGCAGACACTGGGCCACCTGTATCACAAGTCAGCTGGAGTTATCTACCAGCATTACCGCGCCATGAAGTTAAGTGCCGTACTGATTTGGTGGTGTGGGCGGGTAGGTGGATCGATGCAACTGGGTGTGTGTGCGATTGACGGAAGAGGCGCGGCGTGACATATTTGGGGCACCAGGACACTTGCCTACCTATCTCATGTGAGTACCTCTACCTAGAGACGTTCATAGAGTGCCTACCTTGCCTCGGGTAGGTTGGTGAGGAAGTGAGCGAGATGGTGAGTTGGGTGTGACTTCCTTCTCTTGACGCTGCTCTTGTTTTTTCTTTGGTCCTCCCATTCCTTTCGTCGTCATGAAGCATCCGAGCCACCTAGGGGTTCTCATCATACCTAGTTTACGGAGCCCAAGGTGCACATTTTTTTCAGCGCCACTGTGCCCTCCCAACCACCCAAAAGAATATTCTCTGGAACACCATCTCCGATTCCCTTACCGAAGCAGGACCATGAGCTTCCTCGTCGGTGACATCGCTCGCGCTAGGCTCTCGCATGATGTGCGGCAGCATCTCGAACAGGAGCAAGAGCCTATCGAGCCAGAGGTCTGTGGAGACGGGACTGGGTGCAACGACGAAGGGTCCTCGGTTGGACAGCAGATGCTAGAGGCAGGCAGTGCTAAGAACGAAGACACAAGTCCAGCAAACTTGGTTTACTATGACCCGGAAACGGATCCAGAGATGTTCTTGGCAAAGATGATTACTCCAACTGAGCTCTTTTCCGCCACCACCACTGGCCAAGGCAGGCTCGAAGGGGCTGACGTGGCCAGCCGGAGAGGTCTGGTTGTGCTGCAAGGCTTACCGACAGAATATGTACGGTGCCTGCTGGATATTAAGGAGTTGGACCTCGATCCAGCATTCCTGGATGCCCATGCTGAACGGCGTGGCTACAGGCCGACTGGAAGGTGGAAGGGCAGGAAGCAACTATGCGTTGAGTGCTGGGAGTTCCCCGAATTGCTGCAAGGTTTCAGGTTGGAAGCTGGGAGCGACTTCAAGTGGAGAGGCGATGTGCTCGATGGAATGAGGACTCCCGCGGTCTACCCTGTAGGACACAAGGGGCTCGCTGCTGTTTTTCGCCGTGCGGCGCTCTGGATCTCGGAAGGTTTCGTCCCCATCTTATTCCTGGATCGATCGATCTGGAAGTCCCGGGGTTCAACACCGAGCATTGCGCGGCGAGGGTCATATGCAACGACTCTACGACACGGGGAGGGGCCACAGCAAAGGAGGGTGGTACCGAGCTTCGGCGATAGGGTCCCTGAACTTCTAATTGATCTCCATAGTACTGGGCCCTGCGGCAACGTAACGTTGGAGGGCGCGATACACCACGCCTGGCTCGATCTCTTTGAAATGCTGGAACCCCCAACAGCACAGCACACATCCCGAGAAGTTACAACTTCCCTGTATTGGCGAATCATGAGTGCCCTTGAGCAAAATAAGAATGCGACTTCGACAGAGCGCAGTCCGCAGAATCGGGTGGAATGGGGACAGCTCCTTTCCCAAGTCCATTGGCGTATTTCCCTATTGGCAGCAACCCCAATCCCTCCCAGCAGGAAGCTGGCACTTACACCAACTAGCACCGAAATATTAGTTACTGGGCCTAATGGACCTAAGCTCAACACTCTGGGGGGAAACAGCACACTGCCCCCTGGCAGAGTTCCGGGTAGGAGTGACCGAGGAATCCTCGACGACGAAAACCACAGAGCCCTAGATCGTATCAGTTATCTCGGAGGTATCCTAATCCCGCTCCCCATCGTCTCTGGGATTTTATCCATGGGAGAAATATTTGGGCCCGAGGGCCCAAAGTTCTGGATATTCTGGGCAGCATCGATCCCCCTCTCTGTCTTGGCCGGTTTCATTATCTACGCCGACACCATTCGAAAAGCTGAAGTCTGGGTTGAGGTTGCGACCGAACATGTGGCGACTGTGTCTCCTTCAGCAGATACCCAAATGGTACAAGAGCATGATGAAAAGATGAATGCCTCGTGGCGGCGACGAAACAGGCGGGTCGTTGAGCAGGATGTTGAAGCTCAAGCCCCGCTAGCTGGACAGACGAGAACCTCTGGCGCTACTGCGAAAATACTTGCAACCGAGGCGGCGAGGGTGGATGACGAGGCTGAAATCATGTCCGTATTGGTCGGGCTGGCTCCAGAGCAGCTAGCACCTCTGCCCCCTGACATGATTTTGGAGGAATCGACACACGGTCGAAAGCCTAAGGCGTGGAAGAGACAGAAACTCGGATGGCATGGTGCTGCAAAGGCCATTGTATATCCTCGTCGAAAGCCACGATACTGTACGCATGGAGCGCCGCAAGGGGTTGCTGCGTATGATAAGAGAATTGGAAAGACGGAGACCTACTAACATTGGAAGTAGATGTACAATAGCCCAGGAAGAGTGTTTCAAGGAAGTTATTCAACTAGCCCATTTCCCTCTGGATGGGAAGATAGAGGCTACTAATCGGCCCGGGAACTTCCAGGTTCATCGTCAATACACCGATGACATTTCCATTGTACAGAGAATTTCAACATGGGTATTGGGGAGCTGATTGCTGCCACTAGCACTGACGATTACAGTCCAACCCCCGAAAGATTGTTCGCGCGGTACTTTATGGCTTTGGTTACAGCCTGTTGACCAAAATTGCTCCAGCATTCTTTTTCTATTTTTGAGAGGTTGATGATGGAAATTTGAGGCCTCAATGAAGGGGTTCAAGACTTTAGCGAGTAAATTTCAGGCCCCTAAATATTGGAATTCAGGCCTTGATATTCTACCTTAAACCCCCTGCAGAACAGCTTCCCAACTGTTCATGTGTTGCACAAACCCTCTCCTCGATACTCACCAAGTCGCACGCTAACAGTCTTTCGGGGGTTGGATTGTACACAAGCTCTAACTGCCCCGCGTTCCCCTACCAAAACCATCACACTACAAAAGTACCCCACCAACGCCACTTCGACGCGTCCCGCAACTTTGCACCCCGCGCGACAACTGACAGCTGAGATACTTGTCATTCCGGCTTGTCGGGTACCACCACCACACCAAATCCCCTCCCAAATCTCCCAACCCAGAGATAGAGGTTAAAAAGAAGAAAAAGAAAAAGAGAAACTAAACATGGATCCCCCGCCAACCACCAATCCCGCCATCCTAGGCTCTCCGCCTGAGCTCTCCCCTACCGAACAAGAAGTGCTAGAAGAATACGAGCGTCTAGCAGAGAATATGAAAAAGGTATTGCCCGTTCATTCCCTGCTTTAGTTTTTCTAAGAGCGGGTGGGTGTAGCTAACATGACGACATCCTGCTCAGCTCGCCACCATCCTCGACCATCTCGCGTCGCAGCCTACATCAGAGATTCTTGACGGGCTGCGTGAGCTAGAGCGCAAGACGAGTTTGGTATTTACGCTGCTAAAGGCGAGCGTGTATAGCATTGTGCTTCAGCAGGAGATTGATTGGGGTGGTCAGGGGCAGGGGCAGGGGCAGAGGCAGCGAGGGGGGCAGGATGGGGATTGAGAGCAAGGTAGCTGTTGGGAGGGAGGGAATGAGAATACCGGGACAGCGCGGTTGTGAAGATGGAAAGAAAGCGTTGCTCTTCCCGTTGAAAGGGTCACGGTCTTGGCGGAGGTCACGTAACCAAGCCGATTGAGAGGGCTTGGGAAAACGGAAAGAACAAGACACGAAGCCTAGACACAGTTGAGATGAGGGCCTATGAGCCCAAACTACGGATGTCCATTTCAAAAGTTTTGATCAGGCGCTAAAAGCGCCACCCCCTTTATTTACATATCATTTGGTCCACATTTCTTCCACGTACCCCGCTCATTGCCAGAAAACCCCACACATCAACCTGTCAACAAAACAAAATGCCTCCTAATACCAGTCTCCCAACACGAGCTCTTATTGTTACGTTGAAATCACCAGTTGGTGGCAAAACTACTGCTCAAATCCATGAAGAAACTGGTATATCTGTTCAGCAGATCAATCGCATCTACGCTCGAGCTATTTCGCGTGGGTTTGATCCAAATATCCGGCCATTTACCCTAAAAGAAGAATGGCTGAAAGATGCACCTCGTTCTGGCCGTCCATCAAAGCAAACCCCTGAAAATGTCGATAAGATTGTTACAAAGGTTCGCACAAATCGATACGGCTGGGAGAAAACTGCTGCTGATCTTGCTGGTGAGCTCAGCCTCGAAGGGATCGAGATCTCGGCAACAACTGTCTTTCGGATCTTAAAAGCAGCAGGATTCAAAAAGACGAAACCGACGAGGAAGCCTGGGTTGACGAAGAAGATGAAAGAGGCTCGTCTACAATGGTGCTTAGCTCATCAAGACTGGACGCTTGAGGATTGGAAACGTGTTATTTGGTCAGATGGGAGCGTTGTTGGAAAGACTTAAAGCAGGAACAAATCCAGGCCTAGATTGAGAGGATTCCTTGGCATATTGAGCAAATTATTCAGTTAGAGGGAGGCAATGAATATAAAGAGGGTCGGAAGAAGGAGGAGGCCACCGATTTGTAAATAAAGGGGGTGGCGCTTTTAGCGCCTGATCAAAACTTTTGAAATGGACATCCGTACGTGATATACCCCTTTTATACACATTTACATGACAATTACACCCAGCTCTAGTCTATCATTTCTAGTATACACTGCCCCCGTAGTAGACTTTCCGGGCGTCGACAAGCTTCTTGCCACGTCCCATGGCGATCTCCTCCGGGTCCGGTTGGCTGCACAGTGCCTCGTACGTCGCCTTAACTGTGTTCAGTCTGCTACGAGAGCGCGGAATCTTGGCTGCCAGGTCGCGGATGCCCGCTGCGCGGGCGATTTCAAAAATTTGATGAGGGACGCGGAGACCGAATCCTATTCAAAGTCAGCTAACAATCCCTGATCCACGAATAAAGAAGCATACCGGGTGGCCGGGAAAATAGCCTCACAATGGTGCCCGAAATCTTGGACTCTACGTTTCCGTAAATGGTCCGGTCCTCGTATCTTCGGATTGGCCGCATATTCTGAATGGCCTCCAACATAGCCTGCTGGTTCGCGACCGAGGGCTCAGTAGACTTTGCTTGGCCCAGGCCAATCCACCCATTCCTGTTTCCGGCAACGCAAGTCACCGAATAGCTCCGGATCTTGCCCAAACGGGTCTGATTTGCCACCCAACGAGGCTTGAACCTGTAGATTGTGATACTCAAGATCTCCCGAACCGACATACCTGTTCGTGCCTTCAGAGTCTGGTAGACACCTTCGTCATCCAGGCCATCATCCTCGGGATCAATGGCCGCCTTGTACCGGCCAGCAACACCCGGTACCTGGCTCGGCAGACCGGGTGCCATCTCCGAATTACTTGGCCGGTTCCCATCCGTCATGGACGATCGCTCCAGAACGTAGCTGAGTATATCGGCATCTGTTGGCCCATTGTCGCTATCCTCAATAACGAGCTCCTTCATGTACGTCTCATAGTCTGCCCAGGCCTTAGCCTTAACCTCTTCGGGCCACTGGCTCTCGGGCTGCCCCTTGTGCTGGGCCGCCACAAAGTCATTCAGTTTCTTGAGCGTATTTGTAACTTTCCCATTCCGCAACTTGTCGGCCCAGTCAATCAGGTCCATCGTAAACTCGTCTAGGGACATAAAACGAGCGTTCGGGTCCGGGGGTGGTGCCCTTTTGGCCCGCTTGTCGATGATGGGCTGAATGGTGCTAAAGTCGTCGAGATAGGGCATGGCGTAGGTGTCGAGGCGGAGACGACCGCTATTCGCCAGCTCTTGAGTGTCGACTGCCTCATCGCCGGCCTCGATCGCGCGCATCTGCTCGACGTTGTACCTCGCCCGGAATTCTGCCACATCCTCGGCTGTTCTCGCCGGAAACATCTCTTCGGCCGTTGTTTGCAACCCGTGCGCCCGCTTTTTGCTCCGATATCCCGGTCCTCGCCATCTCGCTCTCAACTGTGAGGAGCTGTGGAATTGGTGCGAACACGTGAGAGCAAAACGGCTGGTCGAGGGTGATGAAGGTGTCCGAAGGCTTGCTGGAGACGCCAGCTGCTGCGAGAGCAGGCGCCTCGCAACAGGACGTGCTGCGCTCATAGCTCACGGGTTTGGGAAGTATCCTTCGAAACCCAATGGCTTGCTCGTGGGTTTTTGGGGGCCTCGGCCGTCGTCACCTCGCCTGCTTCCCTGTGATGCGACACGCTCTTTGCTGCCGTAAAGTTTTTTAGCGTTGCATTAGAATCTTGTTTTGCCTAATTAACCAGGCATCCATGCAGCGGCTGCCAATAGTCTAGCCTAGCCGTTCCTGGACTCATGTCAGGTCAGGTGCACGGTCACTTGACGCCTCTGTCAGCAACCGAGCCTGACTGCCGACGACTGCACTGCAACTTCCAAAACCACAGCATGGAAAATGATCTTCCCAGGGGTTCTCACTGCAGAGCGCATCATCTCAAGCTTCTCTGGGAGCTTGCGCACCACTCGCATGGCTGGTTGGTTCTGGGCTTGACTACGAGTTCGGATGATCGCCAAAGTGAGGGCCAACCATAGGCTGCTTAGCTAACGACATCAGGTCATTTCTGCCGCAAGCCTGAAACACCAATGACAGGGATCCGTGGCCCCTGTGCGCTGCCCTGCGGTGAACTGCAGTGGACCGAGGTGGACACTAGGTTGTCGAACCACCGCCAGGTCGAGCGTCGCGGCCTCGATTGTGACGTCTCTGGTTTCAAGACGCCAGGAACAGATCCCAAGCGGGCATTGAGCCTCGCCCCAATGGTCCGAAGCTGCATTTCTGTTCCCCATCCCCTGCGCTGCTCTCCCCGTCTCCTTTTCTTACATTTCCCTGTGCTTGCGCTGTTGTTTCCCGTTTGCAATTTCACGATACCCTCATTCCTTTTCCTCAACGTTGAATCAACAACCTTCGATTCTCAATCGTGTGCGACGCAGGCGAAGCCCCTCAGTGTCCTTCTTTCAAGCAAGCAAATCTTTTCTTCCTTTCCAACTCCCTAGAGAAACGGAACGTGCTGGCAGGGCCCCATTCCCGTCCCACGACGACACTCGCCCCGCCTCTAGACACTCCCCTACACTGCTCGGCTCCAATCGAACTTTAAGATGGGTCAATTCGACTGGTTTAGCAGTATTGGGGCGACCCCGCAGGCCGTCGCCGTCCTCAACGATCAGCCCATTCTCTTCACCGTTCTGCTCATCGTCCTCGTCGCCGTCATTCTTCAAATCGTCCTCATCTGGTACATCCACTTCGCCACAATGAAGCCCGAGCAGAAAAAGAAGAAGGAGAAGAAACCTAAGCCGGCTGAGAAAAAGGGCGGAAAGCCACCTGCCCAAAGATAAACTCGGCCATCAACTCTGCCACCCGTGCGGCCCCGCGAAAAGTTTCTTTGAGATTTCATTCAGCATCGGGTAGATAGGTGGGAAAGAGGTGGTGGAGTTGTCTCCTCATGTCCGCAGGACGCGCCGGACATCGGCAACGTCGGATGGCCGATGATGGCCACAGCAGCTTGAGAGTTCGATACGAAGCTCGGCCTCCCAACGGGTTGAGACCGTGCGACGCCCAAACGAAGCGCGTATAGGGCCATCGGCGTTATCAATACCGGTATGCCGGATAGATCAGACTTAAACTTTTAGTTGGAGGATTTTAATTTTCGTCTGGAGATTGGTACTATTTGCCACGCCTGTACATACAACGCTTAGTCGCGAGATGTTGGTGGCAAACTGTCAAGGGGGGTGGACAGACGACGCATCTTAAAGGCGACCTGGGAAGCTTAAAGGCCGATAACTTGCGGATGCCGATGCTGAGTCCGATCCTAGGATTGCCTCCCTGAAAATTCGGGGCCGATGGCGTAGGTGTCGGCACCGGCGTCGGCAGGATATTCGCATCTGGTACTTGAGAACTTTTTTGGTAGCATGCCACCTAAATTCATTAATATTTGACCTTTACAACCGTCCAAACAGCTACTGAACTTGAAATTCCACTTCCGGCTGGTCGACATCCTAATACGACTCCTGTTCGAGCTCCTTCGGACAGAGGAGGTGCATATCTCCATCATCGTCCACATACAGATATTCCGCTGTCTCGCCTAGTCCATATCCTGATGCCGCATCACAACGTGCCGTCATGTATTCCTCGTCGCTGAAAAGCTCTGCGAACTCGGCTATGGTAACAGCGCCGTCGATTGGATAAGGCAGGTCATCGACGTCGGTTAGGGGACTGAGTGCCGCCGGCGGGGAAAATTGTTCGTCTTCGCCCGGCTGCTGCTCAAATTCCTCCAACGGCGTGATCAGCAGGGTGCCACCATGTGGATGACCATCAGCATCCTCATCTTCGTAATAGCCGTCTTCGACAAAAAACGAGCTATCTTCACTGCCTAGCTCGGATTCGTCGAAGCCCTCTCCGGGCGGTTCACGATCAGACTCCCAAGGAAGGTTTTCGTTGTCATCGGGCTTCTCTTCATGCTCCACTGCCCAGATATTTGAGCTGGTGTGGTCTTGTAGACATTTTGCCGCCTCGTCATCCTCCATGTACTGAGAGCGTTCGATCTCTTCGACGTCCCCTGGATCGACATCACCCAGATGCGCGTTCGACTGGTGTGCAGGGTCTGTCAACACAAGGCTCTTGGTCTTCTGTGGGGCGGCCCTCGAGATAGGATCTTCGCGGATGGTAGTTTGGCATAGCGACCAGAGCCTTCTTTTCACCTCGTCTCGAATACCATCGGTATCCGTCCCGATGACAGCGCCTTTATCCATAGCGCCTTCAAGAGAACTAAGTTGCAATAGCTTTACTCGGAGCGTAATGGAACGCGCCTTTGCCAATCGTGCTATTCCGCTGGCAATCGCAGGTATGGTCTGAGTGTGGAAAGCCATCGACTGTGTTCTGTCAGCAGACTTAGCTACATCCGACCTACGACTTACTTGTAGATAGTGGAGATTCCACACAGCCGGGGCGATGTCAATTAACGGAATGTACCCTCTACTCCCTTGGGTCCTGCACCGCGACGACAGACCCCTGGCCCCGATCAGCCTCCGTAGTGCCGTATCTAAAAGCAAGAGGACATCTGCTTCCGTAGTGCCCGTTGTATCTGAATATAGGTTTTTCCTCGTAGTTGACTCATTGGCGACTGGTTCTGTGTCCTCCTGGGCAACCAAGGCCTTTCTCGTCAGCCTCGGATTACGTCGTAGTCCGTACCTATGGGAACTTTGTGCTCCTCCACCACCGCCTTCTTGCATGAAGTTTCTCACCATTATCGCTGGGGAATCTGGGGTTTCTTCAACTTGGAGGCGCACCTCGATGTTGAGCTGTTCAAATTCGGCGATGGGTGCGTCGGCAGCGATCATTCGTGAGGACAAGTCTGGGTGATGCAAGAAGTACGAGGCCCTGAGTTTAAGAGTGTCGAGCTCTTGGAGCGAGTAGTTCATCCTCAACTCCAAGCCAAGGTCTTCCCACACCTGTCGGGAAAATATTAGTATTCAATGGCGGCATACGAGGGATATCAACATACCGAACAGCTGCTGGTGAGGTAAAGGGCATCGGACAATGTAATACGACCGGGTGAATCGACTTGACCTAAACTGTCTGGAGTTGAGGTTACCTCGAGTCGGCAAGACCCTGCCTTTGCAATCCAAACATCGCCAGCCACCGATGCATCGCGTAGCTGGACCGCAGTGACAGATCCTTCTGGCCACGAGTCCGGAAGCGTAACCGAGAAGGAGCTGGAAAGAACCAGACACAAACCGCAATCCTTGGTGGCGACTTTGATGGTCCCAAGTTGGACAAGGACCGTCGTCATTGGGGGAGGAGCGATTCAGGGCCTGCAGCTGGAAGACATGGCAAGTTCCCGAATTAGACTTCAAAGGAACCAGTTGTAGGGTTGAAATAAAACTCAACACAGAATGGGTCCATTGAGCTCCATTGAAAATAGCTCCGATACCCACGGATATTGCTCTGTTTCCATTGCACGAACGTCAATACAAACAATGGTTTCTGAGGGAAAGCACGTCCTGTCGCTCCTTCTCTCTTCACAGCAGACTACTCTCTCCTGGACAATGGCTTCCTCGCAAGCTCTGGATTTCGAGTCTCCCAATTCCAAAGGTTCCGGACACCATGGTAGCGAGATGAGCTTGTCAACTCACGATGGAATATTTTCTTCCATCTGACACAACGCAAGCAACTGCCACTACCGCTGCAAGTATGCTGGTACACTACGCCATACCTGAGCACTCAACACAAAGGGGGTTCTGCAATGCAAAAAGGAAAAATAGAAAACAAGAAAATAAGACTCGAGGCTTCCCCCCTTATCTCGGGTTTAAGTTTTTGGTGTCTTTCGAGGCTGCTGCACCCGAAGCGACACCTGAAGGTAGCCAGCAATTCACAAACTGTTGGAAATACTACTAGCACATTCCATTGACCTCAAGCCGGTGAAATTGAAGAATCACGTCTCCTTTCTACGAGCCGACTAGAATACTTCAAGAAACCCAGTCTAACCCGACCAAGTCTATGAAAGTTCTAGCCTCTCCGAAAGAAGAGCCTCCCATCGAGGTCAGGTCAGGGGGGTATACATCACGTATCCGGTATGCGTATACTTAGTACCTGGACTGGGGTGGGATATCAAGCTCGCATTGGCGCTTGTGGCTGCTTAGAAGCCACTCGACGTTAACTTCGGTTCTCAGCATCAAACGCCAATTGATGATCCAATGTCATCCAAGTGCTAACACGGGGTGTCCATAGACAGCGCCCTCAGGAAGTGAAAATCAATAGGTCCACAGCGCTCGGGAGCCTTCCCATTAGTCCTTGCAGCAGTGTCGCAATCCTATTCCATCTAGTCTCGGACAAACCAACCTGATTGCCAAGAAGTGTCATCCAGTGACTGCAATTTCAGGTTATAAAAAGGCATCTCGTAATGCCGTCGTTCCCGTGACTGGTGCCTTGGCTCTCGCCCGTGGAGGAGGCTGCACCTGGCATTGTGAACCAGGTCAAATCGACGACAGGGACAAAGCACCATAGGATACCCAGGCACCAACCATGCTTATTTTCAAATCAAACAACTTTCCTCGCTGTATGTCGACAGTGCGCGGTTTACCCTTTTATTTCTCGCACTTTTATCGACTCACCAGTAGCATAGTCCAGTCAGCCATGATTTCTTTCGATACATCCATGTCAAGTTACTTCACACCCCCTATTCTTTTTCTGGGTGGATAGAAATTCGAGGAGGGAAAAACCTTTCAAATCCAAAGGCGTGGGATATTTCAGCCCTTCATGTTTGTTTGCCCGGGGTTCATGTTCTAAGGCTTTTCTGTATTTGTATATTAGCCCAATTGGATTCGAAGCGTGTTCTAGACCCCAAGAAATTTCCAAAATTGCAGCTCCTCACGTTGGGTGTAATTGTTACCAGCACCCCATCCCGCCCGCGACATTTCCAGTCCTTTACCTAAAACAGCACTTTTAGTTTGTCAAAACCCCCCTGACTTGAAAATGGGAGAGGTAGAAAAACCCCACACAAGAATAACAAACCTCATTACCCCAGTACTACCCCCATGTCTCGTCCCAGCCAGTTGCTTGCTTGGCATCCCCAGGACAAGCTACACCACCCCAACATAAACAGCAAGAACCTACACGACCAGACTAACCCGACTTGTCCCCTCTATGCCTTCCTTCCTTTGATCTGGTCGAAACTAACCCAGGCCCCAGACCCCAGAGCCCACGCATCGCGGCATGGCATCCACACCTACACCCACATGGGAGACCCAACGGCAGATGATACAAATCTCCCTCCCACACCAGGAACACGAGGACCTTTCCTAGGCAGCCCCCACGCATTGGCATAGCTGGGACGTGGCACGTGATTTGATTTCCTTGTAGTTTGAGCTCCATGTCTTCCCTAGTGCTCTCTAGCATTGTTTAGTCAGCGGGATCGCATGGCCAAGAAGCCGCGAAAAGGTACGTTTTGATTTTCCTCGTCAGGGTGTCGCCCGAAGCCGGCCATCCCGGGGCCAAGACCAACCGCCCACAAGGTGGCACTCCGTGTCCAGCCCGTTCCGCACACCCCACGCCGGCCAGGCCTTACCGAAGCACAAAACGGCAGCCATGTGATCACTTGCCCGATTTGTCTACCGAGAGACTGGCCCGTCTGATCGAAAAACACACACTTGCATTATTCTCGTCCCGTGTTTCTCCGCTAAGTCCCGAAAATCCCTGCCTAACATCCCGCTGCCCCTTTTTGTCCAAGCTGCACTGCCTTAGACCCTGCCACCGTGGCCGTAGTTGCGGTAAGCTCCCTTTCAGAATGTAATAGCCCTACAGCTGATTCCTCCGGCGGAAGTCAACAACGAAGTCTTCCATGAGATCCGGCCCAATCGCGGCCACAAGCTCAGCGATTCTCGACTTTATGTTCCCGTACTCGTTTATGCTATCCTTTTCCCACACTACCAGCTGTGATGCAAGGAAGTAGCTGTCCGAGTAGTCTGACGCCAACAGCAAGTGGCTCATGTCCACATGGTTCATCTCTTCCAGAGACGGTATGCCCGGCATCTCGCTGTCGAATAGAAAGGAACTGTCACGGCTGGCTTTCTCATCGTTAGTCTTTGCAGCAGGCCCCGAATCCACACTTTTCGGCGCACTGCTCCCGATTAGACCGCCGCCTTCGCTCTGGGCTGCTGGTTGCCTCTCCCTCGACAAGCTGACATAGGGCTTGGTGTCAAATATTGCCAATGCTTCCTTGTCGAGGAGATCCCATTCCAGCGTTTCAGGATCGAGGACATATTGCGGTGAATAATCAACCTTGTACTTCATCTTCGGGCAGCTGTGAATGTAAAAGCCCGAGTACCACCAACGATAGCCTGCCTTCAGGGCCAGGGCAATTTCTCTCAAGGCCCCGAGTTTCCCTGGATTGTGGGAGCGAATCGATTCGTGATAGAGGAAGTAGACGGCACTGACGCAGTCTGGGAGCAAATCCAATACTCCAATGGCGACAAGTTTCCCGTCCAGGCGGTAGCACTGATGAAACGAGCCAAGTTGCCGTTCACTGCCGTCAGAGCCACCCAGCGATCCGCGGCTGAGAGGCGAGTTGCAGAGGAAACGCTTGAACCCCACACGTGAGATCTTTTCTGGCGGTTCGTGGTGGACAAGGCGTTGATAGTTCTCAAACACACTGTACTTCTCCTCGGTGAAGGTATCCGGCTCTAGCGTGACAGCGAGCTCGTGTGCTGGCATAGGCGGTGTCTTAAGTGAGGAAAGCTCAGACTCGGCAATTCTGGACACTAGGTCAAACTCATTGTCCCGTCTCCGCGCCTCTTCGCGGGACCGAGGGCATGTGCGGGCTAGCTCCTTGCTGTATTCCTCACCAATGACAAACTTGTTGAAACGGTTGATGGCCTGTCGTTGGTCCTTGGTGGGCCTGAACTTGGTTGAATCGAGCCGCAGCGTGTAGTGGGGGCAACACGAGTTTTTCTGGTTCGGCCGGTAAAGAAGTGTCCCGGATCGTCTCCAGCAGCGATCCACCAGCTTCTGATAAAATTCCGGTGTGATGGACGTGGCCACGGCATAGTAGGAGAAGCCTGCAGACTACGTTAGACAAGGGGCGGCCAAGCCAGGGCGGGGTGCCCAGGTGACAGGATGCAAGGCAGTAACATGGGGAATTACTTCTGCAGGAAGCCAGAAAATCCCGGGGAATATGCGCGGGGGTGGGGGTGGGTTGGGGAAAGACCCGTGAGGAGATGACATTCACGTTTTCGAGACTGACCACTACGGGATTTACGACAGTATCCACAGTCGGAAGAGCAGCTATATCCTAAGGTCTTGTCAGTCTCAATGCCGCGACAGACAGGGATGAAAAAAATCCAAGTCAGATGATAACAGAGAGATGAGGACGGGCATATCTAGGCAGAGAAGCCTCGTCGAAAACATTTAGATGACCAGTTGGACAAGATGACCAAAACGTAATGTGCGCTGTATGCGCTGTGCAATTCATGGTTGAACAACGGGCCAGTCCTGGAAGAGGATTCTTTGACAAAAGGAAAACACCGAGAAGCTGACCCTGCGCGGGATGAAGCTGATGTACAGAGCAGCTTAACAGAAAGTGTTGAAATTGACAAAGATCGCAGTGCAACGATCGTGTGGAGATGCCAAACAGCCAACAGCAGCGTAGCAATGCCGCACATGGCCCAGATGGTTGGGTGAGAGGAAGCGGTGGCGTGCACTTACCGATTGGGAAGATATGGGAACATGGTGCCGTAGCATCGTCAAGGGCCTGGGCGACCTCATCCATGGTGGGTTAACACTAACAGCGTTGGGGGCCACCAACATGCACTGGGTTGCCGAGGAGGGGGGTTGCTTGTGGTGATGTCGTGTGCCGAACACAAGCCACGGTCCTGTCGTAGCCGTCTGGCGACTTGCGGAGAATGCGGCTCCGTGACCTTGGGTTCCAGGGGAACCGAGAATGAGATGGCAGCCACAGGGGCCGGAAATCGCAGGGTACCGCACACAAATAAAAAGCGGAGAGTCCCGGAAAAGGAGGGGATGAAAGAGATCGCGATTTGGCCCAGTGCCAACTAGGTTTGGTGGCTTGCAAGCTTGATCCACCAACGACAGAGGGGCGTGAATGCGCAGGCACTTAAGTTGTTGATCAACGAATATACGACGGGATGTGCTGTGCGTTTTCTGTGGACGTGAAAGCCGACAGAAATCACAGAACGCTGTGCTTGGGAGCACCTGCCTAAGCAGCGGTCGAGGGTAGCGGGCGCCCACGTCAAGGGTGACAGCGGCTGCTGAGGCGGCTGATGTCGACCGTACCTGGTCGGCTGGAAAAAGTGCCTTGTCAGATGCGTAGGCGTGGTTCGAATAGAGGAACAAGAAGGCGTCGGGGGGTCTGCGGCCGATGATGCAGTATTACCAGGTTTCTATTGACGGTGTGTGGTGGAAGGCGGAATCGACGGCGAGCAGCGGCTCAACAAGCAAGAACTCCCCACCTTCCCAGTCCCAGCGGAGGAGCAAGTTCCCCATGCCGGACAAGCTTAGGTAATCCCCTCCAGGCCTTTGGTCTCGGCACTACTCAGGCCACCTCTGGTCAGGCCCAAGCAGGTACTTCCCGTTGCAGGTACCGAGAACATGGCGGGCGGGCGATCAAGTTTTCGCTGCCGCCTCGATCTCTGGGGAGAGGTAGCAGGATTTGAGTTGATGGGGGTGACACTAACATGACTAACTTGAGTTTTTTCGGGAAGTCGACCGACCAGGGCCAGGCCAGAACGGTAAACGTCAACGTCCCACAGCCTGGCTCAAAGTTGTGACTCCAGAGACCCGAAATTAGCTGCTGACGGGATGAGGACGCGGGGCGGTATCAAGGGCGGCCGTCTCGAATCTCGACACCGCGTCTTTGCCTCGAGCTTGCATTGCAACCTTTTGTCCCCCTTGTTCAGGCCTGTGGATCGCCTGTGGGAGTAGCCTGTCATCGGCTCAAGTCGCCGACCCTCAAGCCTGGCCTGGTGACGTCGACATTTCGGAACTTGAACCACGGCACAACTCAAGAACCCAGGACAGCTGTTAGTGCGTATCGTCGAGTTACTTTCTGACTCGCAGCGCCTGTTGGGTCGCAGGCTGAACTCCACGCGTGGTGAAGTATTTGATACATTAGGACGAGCCTTCAACGACATCTCACCACGCCGATGGTGGATTCGTCAATCCGCGACCAAGTTCAGCTCAGAGTTTGTCATCCCTGTCACCAAATTTCTCGTGTTCTGGTCCTCGCTGTTCCTTGACGCGCGCATGGCCAGTTACTGCGTTCAGTGGAGCAAGCAAGAAAAAAGGATAATTCGCCCAGCTTGGGCTTTATTTCCTTTTTAGTGTTTCTCTCTTTTCCTTTTCTTTCACTTTGTTATGCGGGGAAGGATGCCAACGCGGCACACACTTCACACTTTGCACACAGAGAGGCAGGCGCACGCACAAGAGACAGCGTGTTGCAGGGCTAGCTAGCTGCCCACTCGCTGCCCGCTAGCTTGCTGCCCACTCGCTGCCCGCTAGCTTGGTCACCCTCAACAGCTCCAGTTTTGGCAACGAGTTGGGCTCGTGTCGCTTTTCCCCCAGTCCTGGTTCCTCCTGGTTCCGGGGCTTGTAGGTCCCTATAGTATAAAGACCAAGTCTAATTTCCCCAAGAACTGCCCCTCCATTTCGTTATGGCACGAGAGTCCCAACGGCCTGCCCACCGCAGGGCTTCCACCTCTTGCCCCGCCTCGACCTGAGCTCAGTGCTGTTGCCCGCTGCCCCCGTCCGCTGCCGCCGCCAACACCGTTCCCACGGCTGCCGCATTCATTTTTTGGGCACGCTGATGCATCTTTGCTTACAGTCGGCACACCTGACTGCCTAGTAGCGCTTCTTTTTTGCGGCAAAAGCCGCCGTTTTCGTTGCAGCTTTGTGGCTGGGCCCGGGCATTTGCCTCGTTGTCCCTGTTGTCCGTTTGCTGGTTGTTAGACGGCAGAGTACCCCTCGTAACCTTGCCAGCCAAAAACTTCTTGCTTGCACTTCTTCAACGCTCACCTACCCACCTCGGTCCCCTCTTTTTTGACAGAGACCACGTCCCCGTTCGGCGCACATACGGTCGGGCCGCTGGTGGTAGAGTGTGGCCTTGTGCCTGAACTTTCCAGCACCACGAAAAAGCTCATCGGTTGCCTGCAATTCAACCCACAACGCAGCCGTCCTCCAGGCTTGCCATTTCCGCCGTCGCCCATCTCGCGCCACCATTGCTCCATACACCAAGCCAAGGTACCTCAACGGGCGATATACACTCTCGGCACCTCGTCTCATTCTTTTCTGATTAGATTCACGGATCTCCCAATCTATTCTGGTGGCTCAGTCAAGTCCTTTTCAGGTCGACAACCTTGGGATACCCTATTTCTCTGAGCCCTTTCCTCCTTGACAATGTCGCATCCGTAGCGTGTCGAAGACGAGACGTTTCTCTATAGCGCGTCTGCTCCAGCTTTCGAAACTAGTCGACGGCTTCCCGAGAGAAAGCAAACGCACGGCACGTGCCCCCTTTCTTCCGACCCCATTCTAATTCTGCAATTCTCGTTGACAAACCACGTCGGTCATTCGTCTCCTCACGCATATTTTTGACGAGCCTTTTTAAATTTTGCCTCGAGGCCAGCTCGGGCGATATGGCGGCCAGCGGCAGCGGCAACCGGACGATGGAATCGCGTACTGGGCGGACAAAGCAACGTAAGTTAGCGTGGAAGACCATTTTATGTTTTTTTGCAGAAACAAATACACTTCTCAGCTGGAGCCGAAACTAAAAGGCTTCTTGTCTTGGCCCAGGGACACAGGCGAGCTCGATGCTTGCCTCAATCCTCTTGGATTTGTTTGGACTGACCTAGGTCTTGGCAGGGTATAACGCGAAGGGCGAGCGACTTGTCGCCGGCATTGTGCCGCTGAACGAGGACAAGACGGTGGTGATGTTAATCCAGTCGACGCGGCGCAAAGGCTGGGTACTGCCTAAGGGGGGTTGGGAGATTGATGAGGAGTGCACCGAAGCGGCAGCTCGCGAGGCGTGGGAAGAGGCCGGAATCTCAGTTCAGATCGACTATGACCTCGGGGAGATTAAGGATTCCCGCCCTCCCAAGCATTCGTCCAAGGAACGGTCGCTCTATCGCTTCTTTGAAGCCACCGTCATCAGCCAGGAAGAGGAATGGCCTGAGATGGCAAAGCGGGAGCGTGGTTGGTTCACGTTTGCGGAGGCCCACGAGCTTCTGAAGTCACGACCCGAGTTGCAGTTGGCACTTGAGCGGTCTACTATGAAGAGGTAGCCATGCAAGGCGGCTGTATTGGGGGTGGTCTTCTTCCTCTTCTTGTCCACATTTTCTCTCCGAGGAAGGTTAAACCATGTCAGATGCTCAATGTCTTGTGGCGGCAGACCACTCGGTTGGGCGTGGAGTTTTCTAGAGACGAGAAAGTGGGCTTTCGTCTTGTGACTTTCCAACAAGATTACTCTTGGTATGGCTACCCTTGGGTGGCTTGATACTCTGCCGTAGTCTGTGTTGGTGTTCCTTTTTTTTTTTGGACCTCGACCTGGCCGGAGTGTGAGGGCTCAGGGCATCTCTCTTTCGTTTCACTTTTACTTGATTGGCCGCTTCCTTACGGCTGCGATAAACATGGCATTTCATGTGTTGTTGTTACACCGCCCCCCTCTGTTTTGAGGAGCGGCTGGCTCGTCTAGAGTCTGTCACGGACGATCATGATAGAGTTTCCTTTCTTTTCCTTTCCTGGCCCGGGGTACCGCATGACATGGCACGACGGGGAGGAGTGAAGAGATTTGTAAAAATGGCGTTAGTAAGGACCAACTGGAGGCGAGGTGAAAAGGGAGAAAACGACATGCATGTGGACATGAATGGAGGGTTGGGTTGGGTCGGCATTTTGAGTTTATAATCGCGAGACAGATCTCAGAAACGGCGAAGAAAAGAGCGAGAGCCGGGAGGGAGGTAGAGAATGGGAGAGAAGAAAATTTTTTTTAAACGTTCCCTGTCTTGTCTGTGTACTCGCGTACTCGGATGGGGAGGAGGAGATTTTTTGGCATGTCTGCATGCTCGGTGTTTTAGTGGGAAAGTATGATGAATGGGCATGGCTGGCTTGTGGTTATGGCATGCATGGCAGGACAGGACCGGCAGGAGGCTCGTTGTCGAGATTTCTTGTGCACAGTTGCGAAAGAAAACAGATACGCTATAAGGAACAGACATGGTCAGTCAAGGTATTTTGCATGACATGAATATTCACTTGACACTATTTCTTTTTCACTTTTCTCCATGGCTCTGGAAGTCCTCTCATCAACGTTTGATGACATTATCGTTCTCGGGAAGTCCCCATTAGACGTGCACATAAATCACAGCACAAACTCCCACTGCGCATCCTCCCAACCCTCCCTTCTCTCCAATCTCACGCACAACCCTTCCCCCATCCCCTTGGGGACCTCGACCGCATGTATCGGATTCGCCCGGCCCGCTTTCGGGGGGATCGGCTTCTCGCCTTCTCGATGGCCAATACCAAAAACATCAAATCCCACCGCCACCGCGGCAACCAGGCCCATAATCTCGGTAAAGGCGAAGTTCCTACCGGGACATAAATGTTTCCCTCCCCCGAATGGATTCAGCGCCATTTTCCTGTTCTTGGTCGCCGCTGCCACAGCTGGGTCGTTCGCCGCCGAAGAGGGTTTTACGAACCGGTCCCCGACAAACTGGTCCGCATCGGCGCCCCAAATGTCATCTCGGTGGTGGATGACGATACCCGGACAGTGCACGTCATTGCCCGCGCGGAGGAGGTAGCTGTTTCCCTTCCCGTCAGAGATTTCCCTATCCTGCAGCACACGGCGCATGTTGAAGGCGACGCCGCCCCAGCGGAGAACTTCCCACCAGAGGGAGGTGAGGGTGGGTGTGTGTTCTTCGCCGAGGAGGGAGATGCTGAGGGTGGCTTTTTGGGGGGAAACAAGTTTGACCAGGGGATCTAGCTCGGCGCGCAGCTTGTCGCGGAGGGTGCAGTCGCCTATGGAGTAGGCGAGCATCCAGAAAAGGGTCGGCGCGGTGTTGACCACGCCGACTTGTGCCATGGTGAAGTCGAACTTGCCTGCCGTGCGGGACGGGAGCTGTCCTATGGTGCGTAGGACGCGGCCGCGGTTTTGGACGACGCGCGCGGCCATGGCTGGGTCCTGGTCAAGGTCGGCGCCGTAGTAATCTTCAAAGGCGGCCTGGATGCGCTGGCGGGCGTGGTGCGCCCGAGGCGCGAGAAGGCGGGGGAGGATGTTAGGGACCAGCAAGATGGCCCCGTCGTCGAAATCCCTGGCGACATGAATTAGTTTCACTATGCTTTGGGAGTGACAATGACAGGAGAGAAATACCAAAGATCCTGCGCCAACCCCTCATGAACCCGAAATGGATTCTCCTTCCCATAAAGCGCCTCCGTCGTCGCCATGGTCAGCAGATCCCTTGCCCACAACCACAGGTTATCCACCTGCTTAAAACTCCCCTTTCCCACCCCATTGAGCTCGCACGCAATATAGTCGAGAGCGCGCAGATTCATGCTCCGCAAATGATCGCCCACCATGCCTGCCGAAATCTCCTTTGCAAACGTGTGGATCATAGCCGGCATGTTTGCAAACTCCGCGTCGCTCACCCCCAACAGGCCTTGTGCAAACTCCAACGCAAAGGGCTCAAAGTCGAGCGTTCTTGCGCGCATAGCCGCCTGCACGAGAGCTGGGTCGGTGATGACATAGGTTTTCTTGGAGACGCCGCCCCAGGGGAGACTGGCGATAGGCAAGGGGTGCTTCTTGTACAGCTCCTTGTGGAAGTCATTGCCGAGACGTAAGAAGTCAAGGACATGGCCCATGATGGGGATGAAGCGGTGTTTGACGAGGGGTGGCTCCCGCGCGTCGTGAGCGGGGCTGCTTGCCCGTTTTAAGAGCAAAAAGACAACAGTGATCACGAATATGGTGACATATTTCGTTGGGGAGACGACCACATCTTGGAGGAGAGTAGCTGCGAGACTGGGTGCGCCAATGGGGACAGGGACGGAAATTGGCGGGGACGACATGGCGAAGTCAATGGGACGAAACCACACAAATGAGAAAAATAAAAGATCGGGACATTTGACAGACTCAGAAAGACATTATTGACATATATTATGGATACCTGGAATTTATATGCCTGATCGCCAACACAACACAATTATCGTATCTCTGGAAAGCCAGGAAGGATTCTCGTTCAACGTCAGACTCGGAATTCATGAGGACGGACCTGCAAGGGGCTCCAGCCAATGGGGAGGAACCGAAGGATGACCATCACACCGTTGCAAGCGGAATACTAGTATTCCCTCGCACCCTTTCAGGTGCCTCCCTCACGACAAAGACCGACGGGAATCTCCGTATTGCATCTTTCGTCACACACAACACCACGGTACACATTACGAATCACAACTCCGCAGCAACATGTATAACTATTTTCTAGTTAGCTATGCCCTATGGAGCTATGGTTGCAGAGCTGAGCCAACCCCGATCCCCAAACCAAGATGCTTTCATGTATTATCCACCATCCTGCTGGGATTCGGTTCTGTTTCCTGTGCCATGTTTGTTTTTATCAAGAGAAATAGCTATATCCCCAGAAGAAAAGAAACACATCACTTCATTATCGAGGAAAATCCCACCTTCTGCGTCCCACGCTAACAGCTAACCACCAAGAAAATATGGGAAAAGAAAGCATAGAGCTCTTGTTTCGTGAATGCCCGCGGCCATAGAAAACCGACAAGCTTAAGACACGCAAAAAAGCCAAACTGCCTGATCTGCTGCTTCCACCGCATGTCAAAGCCAAGATGGCATCAAATCTTAGAGCCGCCGTGTGGGGCGCGTTCTGGGCAGATCGGGACGATTTTTATCCGGGAGGATTAGAAATCTGTCGTAAGTCCAGCCAGGTAACAAGAAAAGGAGGCCCAAAAATAACAAAAGGAAAAGACATGATTTTTTTATCAAGTTTTGTTTCTGTGTAGCCTTCCGGGCGTGTCAAATCCAGGAGAAAAGAACACGTGCCGAACTATCTATCGCTGTGAACCCCTTCGCTACCATCTCCTACCGAGCGAGATAGTGTACAACAAAGCGGGACTGCTGGGGACAAGTCATCATGATACCCAGCAGCTGCTTATGCTCGGTAGTTTCCGTTTTCGTGATCGTCGCCCATGGGCCCTCTGTAGCATCATGAAATCGAAATGCCGTGCCTCGTTGTCGCTATTGGTAACAGTGCAAAAAGAGGAAGATTCGTGACCGTCGTATCAACTGGGAAGTTGCTTCGTGACTAGTGTGGCAGGGAAAAAGAGACGTAAGGAAGAAGGCATGGATGCAACCCGCTCAGAGCCTCATCATACCGTGTACACGCGCGATGCTGTCGCGGCAACCCCCGGTTCTACTAGAGCCACTGCGCTTCGCCGTTCTCGCCTGTCGCACCTAGAGCAGGCGGGTACGCAGGAGGAAACTGTGCGTTCCGGGGCGGCTGAGGTGGAGCTCCGTTGGTCTGCGCAGACGGGTTCGGCGGCACGCTCAACTGCGTGGGCGCTGGGTACGGTCCAAGACCAAGGGCTGACGACACATTGATCATGCTACCATTGGCGAAACCCTCAGGTCCGGCGAGGAGAGACTGCGCGGACGCCAGAGGACGACCAGTCGACGGCCGGACGCTAATCTGGCCGCTCGTAGCGTCAGTGATGGCGGGTATACCCGGAACAGCGCTCTCACGGTTGTTGCGCGTGTCAAAAGCCTGCACCTTGGCTTGGATGCGGCGACCATAAGGTGTGGTGCGAATACTCGGCAAGACGGGACGAATAGTCTCGACCAGCCGGACCTTCATCATGGGCGTCGCATACTCGAGGGCGGTCTGAATAACATAGTTGGCAAAATTGTCTCGGAGCAGCGTCGGCATCTCGCCAGGGGCGAGCAGCTCCTCGACAATCATGTCCTTGGCCGGAGCCGATGCACAGCGGAGGCACTTCTCAACCACATTGGAGCTGAACTTGTGCTTCGAGAGAGCGCAGATGCGGCCTCCGAACTGGCGGACCACAGGCTCGGTGAACACTTCTTGGTTCAGATCAATGATGTATTGGACAACGTAGTTTCCGAAAGGATCCTGGACAAGCGTGACAGCATTGTTGGTGATGCACTCGACGAGCCAGACTTTCTGAGCGCCATCGGCATGATCAATGCAACGCTGAAGGACGCAGCAACCGTGACGATGCGTGCCAACCTCGACGCAATTCTTGCCCACAGCCTCGAAGATGAAATGAGCATCGGCAGCGCTGAGTTTGTTAAGGCACTTCTGGATGACGTGGTTGCCGTTGAGGTCTTGAATCAGCTCGACAACCTGGTGGCGAAGGGCATCAATGATGAGCTTGATCTGGACCGGCGTCGTGACATGTTCGATCATCTTTTGGAGGGCCCGGGTACCATGCTGGTTCAGGGCAATGCGAACCATGGCTTCCGAGGCATTCCGGATGAGCACGGTGCGCTCTTCGTCGCTGCAGTACTCGAGCAGCTTCTGGCATAGGTAGTTGCCAAAGGGATCGGTCATGAGCTCGACGACATGCTGGTTGGTCTCGAGCCAGATCATGTGGATCTGCTCCGGAATGCGATTCTCGAGCTGCTTCTGCAGATAGCGGCAGCCGTGTTGATCTTTGCAAAGACTGTAAATGGTACCACCGACGCTTTCGAGGGGCAGGTTGTTATAGCGAGCCATGGCTGAGGATTGGTCAGTATGCCGAGTCAAACCGGTCGGGATGGGGCTGCGCAACAAACCTTCATTCTCCATCTGGCGGCGGCTCTGGATGACGCGCGCCTGGCTATCTGGTTGCTGTCTCGGAGCATTGGCATAGATTGAGCCAAAGCCGGTGTAGGGAGGGCCGTAAACAGGGACGCTGGGGACACTAGGGGTGCCACTGAGGTTCAAGTTCTGCATCGACTGCATCATCATCGGAAGGTTGGTGTATCCGGCGGGAGCGCCGTTGTGCGCGCCGTATCCCGCTGCGTTGTAATAGGGGTACGGCATGGGCGCTACCGGTGAGGCTAGGGTGGGAAGAGCCGGAGCAGATGACTGAGGCTGAGCAGGCACAGGGCCAAACGGAGCGGCATTGGCCTGGAGAGTCGAGCCAATCGAGGGGTAGCCGCCATTCTCACGGCCGTTGGTCGGGCCCGAATCAATCGAAAGCTCGCGGCTATGGCGGTTGGGCATGGCGCCAGCCGGAATGCGACCGAGACTGGCATTGTGATTCTGCAAGTGCTGCTGCGCATGGTTGTTCGTGTTCGCGGCGAGGCCCGTGGTGACGTTGGCAGCCTTCACAGTCTGAAGGTCGTTGGTCGAGTACGACTGCTGGAGCTTGGGAGGCGTGGCGAGGATGTGGGAGTTCTGGGGCGACACAACACTGGAGGGTGCTGTGTCTGAGACACTTGGCGACGACTCCTGGAAAAACTTCATGCCGTCCATTGAGTGACGAATGCTGGAGGGACGGCTACCGATGGCGCTGACCTCAGAGTTCGAGGAGGCCCCGTTGAGCGGAGCTGATCCGATGTTAGACATGCTTTGCTGGGATCGATGCTTGCTGATGCTATTCCAGCCGTTTGTTGAGGCGCTCTCTGCTGCCGAGGGCTGAGACTGAGCGAGGTCGAGAGCGGTCGAGGAAGTGTTAGAAAGCTGCGCAATCAGAGTCAGCGAACTGATGAAATGGGAGTTGCGAGGGCAACCAGATCCAAGCAAAATTAGTCCAGCAGGGCAAAACGAAGTATGTCCTCCACCCCTCGAAGCTCTGGTGGGTTGAGAGAAGAAAATAAGAGGGGTAGATTGAAATTCAAATCGTGAAAGTACATCGCAGCGGGAGGAAACCCTCAGACTGCCAGACCCGCCAGACCCGCGATCGCCGAGACCCCGGCTTGTGAGGTCGTCGAGGTGGACTGGGCAGCAATAAGGGGTAGGGATGCTTGTGCAAAACTGGGTCATCGACTCACCAAACTTGAATATGCCTGCTGTCGGAGCAAAGCAGGAAAAGAGTCGGGATTGTTAGTAGGAGTAGTTCTATTCTCTCCAGAATTCGAATCTTCGTCTCCAAAGAGAAAGCCTGTGGTGTTGTTGCTATCTTCAAGGCCGCCGATATCGTTCAGGTAGGTTCGAGAGCGGGTAACTGGCATGGAATAGCGGTTGAGACTGAGTCAAAAGAGGTTAGCAGCTACCAGGAGAACCCAGTGTTATTTCTTGTAGTAGAAGTGAATGGCTCGCTGAGGGGTGGATTGAATGCTGGAGTGTGGCAGAGAGATTGAGCTACCTTGCTATTCGGTCGATCCTGCAACTCACTCGCAGAAGGAGAGCACACTTGTGTGAAAGGTGGAAGATCGAGGGGAGAGGGGGAAAAGAAAAAGAAGAAGGATAAGAGCTGTGAAGGGGCTTGCAATGTGGAAGAGCCGCTATTGTGCCCGTTCTGGCCACTGGCCGCAAAAGAGAATAATAGCGTGAGCGAGGGATTGTATAGGCTGGAGGTGGGTTATTGTGTATAGGGTGAATAGCTTGAAAGGGAATTGGGCAGGCCCCTATTGTGTGTCATGCTGCCAAAAACCGGGTCTGGCAGCGGGCGAAAGGCGAACAATGTCAAAGCAGGAAGGAGGCAGGCGCGGAGGCAGAACAAGATGGCAGGGTCTCGGGCTTTGGATGAAATCCAGAGGGCTACCCTTTTCGTCTCGCGGCTGCCTTGAGTGGCAGACGAGGGAGTTGGTGGACATGCACGACGCACACAAACACCGAACAGTTGTCACAGAAAAGTGTATCCTGATTCACACATCACCGGTCAGACGGCCTTGCCGCTAGTCCGGGCACTAGAACACGTCGAAAAAGAGTTCATAGCAAAGTGTAGAAATCGGGTTCACTTACGCATTTGTGGAACGATGGCTTGTGGGATCCTGGCGGACGGCCTCCTCCTTCTCATCCTCGTCACTATTCCTACGCGAACCAGGTACCGACCGTGATGGAAGTTGGTCATCAAAAGCAAATCGAGATAGGATAATTCCTGATTGGGGCGAGGCAAGTTGGGAACCAGACCGAGCTGGGCGATTAAAGAGGCCAGGAGGCGAGGTTAAGCTTGAGGTCGAGTATCGGTTCGGCCGCGAGAACATTGTTGGGAAACCTGAGGATGTCTCACGATATTCGGGCGGCGTAGTGGGTTCAGACTGGTGGCCGCCAAATCGACTGCCAGTCAATTCCTCCTGCATATACTGCAGTTCTTGCTCTTCGAGACGTGTTTGCGCATCAAGCTTCTGGATCTCTGCTTCGAAGCGCCGTTTGTGCTCTCGGAGCCGTTCATATTCTAGTCGTTTCTTCTCTAACTGTGTTTGAACAGGGCACATGGCCAACAGGTCAGTCATTGATCCGTTTGACGGGAGAAGGATGCAAGCAAGGTTGCTGCAAGCAGCCGGGTGGCTTCCTGTGGCCGCGAGACAAACACCCTGCCTTGGCCAAATTCCCAACGACGCCCTGAAACCCACACAGCGAGAGGCCGACATACCAATTGGACTTTCTGCAATTGCAAGCTCTGTTGTGAACATAATCAGCACTGATCCCGCAGACGGCAGTTTAGGTTGGATCGGGATAGAAGTCTTCAAAAGACCTGCCTTCCTATCCCGCCTTCCCTCCCTCTCAACGTTAAGCACATACCGTACTAGAAGTAAAGTCTTGTGGTTCAGGGCCGCGCTGGGCGGTGGTAATGGACGACAGTGTTGGTACACGACCGGAGTCGGTGGTAAATCGACGGGGCAGTTGGGGCCCGTTTCGAGGGGGCGAAACGAACGCGCCCATTTGCAGATCACCTCGAGGGCTCTGCTGGGACCGAAAGAAATCGTCCATATCGACCAGTCTTTGTCTCTTCCTCTAGTACAACACAATATCGACAACAACAGCGACACACTTTTCGTACACGACACTGATCGTTCGGGCGGTCCCTTCCTCTATAAGTTTTCTGTAGGAGAACGGGGGATTGCAGTCAGTGATTTCGCGCCAGCAAGCAAGCGATGGGGAAGATGCGAATTGGACATCAGGAACCTTGACATTGTGAGGCGGGGTTCGAAGCATGGACAGCGGAGTGCACAGGGGCAATCGTGTTTTTTGCCCTGCCCATCCTTGTCCTCGTCCGCTGTGGACGCCGCCATCCAATCCCCGGCCATCGACTTTATTACAACCACCTCGAGGCTCGACGCTTCACCGTTTTGGGGGAACAAGTCGACGGGCGCTTCAGGAGGCTCGGCGCATGGTCGCGAGCAACAGTGTCAAGCAAGGAGAAAAGGAAATGAGAGCCTTGGACTCACCTTTGATGAAAACAAAACAGTTCTGTTGGCACAAAGCGCGCCCTGGAGACCAGGAGCAGCAGCGAAAAGGGCGAAAGCAGTTGTACAAAAGAGCGTAGGTGAGAAGGGAGCGGAAGAGGGTTCTTGGGTGGAGGTTTGGTCTGTATGGTCCGAGAACCCCTGGCAGCACACAGTCGCCGTCCGCCGCCGACGGCAGAAAATGCAGCCAATGTGGACCAATGCTGGTCACTCAAGGGTCTCCGCTAAGGCAGTCGAGCTTGTCTGCGCTAAAACGTCTCCACTTTCGCGATTGGGCTCCCGTGGATTTGCTTTTTTTCCTGACATCCTGACTGAACCGTGCTGTCGCAATTGCGATCTGGCCCTGCTTGAATCCACCATCTCGTGGCCCCACCCATTTTTCGAGACCACACGTGCACACCCAACCCATGCGACGCGATACACAAAAGCCCACAAACCCTGAAGAACGAGTGGCAATTCCACTTCATTTAGCGTGGCAATCCCAAGCCTTTTCCTACGAGTGCGCAGAGAATTCAGAACGCTAACAGCGCCAAAGCCTATCTATCGGCCGTTGAATTTGCGTCGCCCATCGTCTGAGAAGAGTTCAGGCGGCCGTGCGGTGGCAACTCCATGGATGGAAAGAAAGCCTTTTAACGACGAAGCCTGTCATCCACCAGCACAAGACGCAGAAAAAGGATGAGTGTGTGGTGCCTTTCCCTACGTGCATGGCGTTCTGCCGCACAACTGAGAGCTACGTCAATTGACTCTGAGCAAGACCTCATGACGCCGTGGGTCGGTCATAGATGTCGACAGCGAACAACGCAGTTACTAGCTCCTGGGACAACTCACACAGTCGGTAAGGAATCAGGCGGTGAAGGTGCGATGTCCCCCCAACCGAACGGCCTGCAAGACCGAAACACGCCTGCAGGACCTTCCGCAGAATCATTCCCCAGCTTTGGTCCCGTCCCTTGCTTGCGCCTGCAGCCACCTGAATTCAACCAACTTGTAGTGTGAGCCATTACGGACTTCGTAAAAGGCAGAAGTGAAGCACCAGTACTTGGGCGGCGGAGACAAGACTGGAGAGGGGGGTTATCCTGGGGTTGGATCGTCAATCGGTGTTCTGGACGTGCCTTGGGGATTTGTTAGCTCCGCCGACATCCAAGCAGAACACCACATGTCCATCCAGACAGCGCGGCCCATGCCGCACGATTTACCAAACCATTTCCCGTACATAGTTAATACAGATCAGTGTCGGCCAATACACAGCTGTGAAGCAGAGCGAATCGGTGGCCGGGACAGAAACAGCGAGGTGCAGCAAGGCGAGGGCCATCCCCAATCGACCTGTCGAAGGGTCGTCCAGAACAGGTCAGTGCGGAAGCGAGTCCTGCCCCGCACACTCTTGACAGTCGCGCTTATTGCTCTCTGCACGACACTGGGTCTCTTGGAGCAACAACAAACTAGGTCGTACACTACTTTCCACCCTTTTCAGCAGCGGGTTGATGGCATCGATACCGCCCCGAAGCAGCCAAACCGGTGGTGTTCCGGGCGTGGAAGTGGCATGGAGGCTTGCCCAATCTAGGGAAAAGGGGGGTGCTTGGGACGTGCATTTATCCGGCCACCTCTGCGCGGCGAGACCACAGTCATGGGAATTGGGCCATCAAACATTGGCCCGTCACTCCTGTTGGTTGACATGCAGCTAGCACAAGTCGCCGCACTCAGCTCGGCCGTCAGCGCTGACATCCCATGGCTTTTGACACCGTCTCAAAAACCTTCCAGAACGTCGGAGAGTTTTGCCAGCGTAAGATGAAAGTTGTTTGGTTTTTGTTTGTTTGCCCCGCCATGCATTGGAAGGCTTCCCCTCTCAACCTGCAAAAGGAAACCGGGCTAGGCAGGCTGCGGTGGAGAGCGAAGTTCGCCCAACCCCTTTCTTGCAAGGATGTCTCGTTTCCAGGGCTTTCCCGCCAGCCGCGCTAAGCTCCCACGCATTTCCGTCCCAGTTCATCACGGCACGAGCCAATGACCAATCTTGAAAGGTGTGCCCTACCACTGCCCGATGAGAAGTCAAGTGAACCATCAACGCACATACATGCACACGACCTGGCTCCTCTTGGACTCGTCGTCCGCTTCGACAGCAGCGCCGACAACCTGTCGAGTTGCATGTGGAACGCCTGTAGCGTAAGTAACAACTCAATGCTGCCCACATGAGACGACTGATGGGTTCCCGCAGGAAGGAGCAAGACTCAAGTCCGTGTCGACTCAACTTCCCCACCAACAATCTGAGCTGTCAGTGAGGGGCTTCCATGCTCGGCTACGTCAGCCTCACCCCACAGCGCGGGACAAGGTGTCTAAAAGTCGGTGAACACCTCGCATAGGGGGTTGGAGGCGAATTTTCTGGGGTCTGACCAGCTGGCGCAAAGCTTCACCATCGGTTCCAATAGTCTGAAGCGGAGAATTCAACAAAATCCTCACAGCCTTCTTTCAGCCATACAACGTACACGCCAGTTACGGGAAGCCGTAGGTTTCGGTGTGAGCTGGCGGGTAGCAGGTAGGTTCGTGGCGGAAGAGAAACGACATACACCATTCTACGGTTTTATTTTATAAAATCTAACTGACAAGGGACCTGGTTGATACCTTTTTGGTTTGATGTTCTTCAAGGATCAAGAAGGTAAATACAGGGAATATTTCACCTGGAATCGAAGCGCATAGAGTTCATTACGTGGAGACCTGGTATGTACCCGTCAGAGGAAGTGAAAAGTTCTTTTTTATAAAAATAAAAAAACCGTAGAATGAGGCACATCAAGTCGGAAGATCTCCACCGCGACACTGGGCGTAACGTAAACTCAGGCCAAGATGGAAATAACATCTTGTGCTGGTGAAACAGTTGAGAAGGAGCTAGGTAACACTTTACCGATGCTGGGTTTCCCCCGCTCGGCAGCAAAACGAGCGCATACTGCAGTGTGGGGGTCAAGTCCTTCGAAACTTGACGATGTCAACTCGAGGATGTGTTCAACTCTCACCTCCTTCACCTTGTCCTGGTGCAGCGTGCCAGCGCATCAATGCGCCGGATGTAATCGCATCTTCGCCCGGATGTCACTCCCAGCGTCCTCCAGCGCCTCCCGGTTCTCGGCCTCGTTCTAAGGAGTGCCACCACGGCCGAACATGGGGGTCTGGGGTGTGTGGTTGGCTGTGGGCCAGGCCGCGGTCCCGTCCATCACTTGCATACGCCAGCGCTATCCGTATGCACGGCACGGAGGAAACATGTTGGGGAGCCCACAATTCAACGCACCAATATTCTTTACTTTACGAAATTCCAGGAAGAATATGTGAATTCTCAACCCAGCGCACCGCGGCCGATAACGGCCCGCCTTGTTTATGGTCTCTACACTGACTGCAATAGATCCGTATTGGAGATGTGAAAATGGTCATTCTCAAGCTTTCAGTCCTCAAAGCATGCCTCGGGAGGCTGGGAGGCTTCTCAAGTCAATTTGAGTAGTTGAGATTTGCCTAGGCAGAACTCACGATAGGCGGAAACTCAGTACTCGGACTTATCAGGTGCCCTCGGTGAGTCAAGAAACCTCACCGTTTTACTTCTTCACTTTAGAGTTGCCGTTTCCCCAAAATCGCGACGCACAATGGTTCGAATTTCAACCTAGACTTCCACGGCCTGTTTCTTTCAGACCCACATGAGACTGTCTCAAACCTTGAGTGAACAGTGTGCCTGGAGATCCAGCCACCAAGGTATTCGGGCAGAGGCACTAGGTGGTGGCGCCATGATGGTAAAACCGGCTTAGAGAAACTAGACACTCACAGCACAGTGCCAACATTCCCATCTCTGGCCATTTTTGCAATTATTTTCCCTAACATGAAGTCACAAAGGTCCTGTACCATCCACAACTATTCTTTGTAGTGGTGGTGGTAGGAGGCGGCCAAGAGCAACCGATCTTCTTGATGTTTTCAAGAATCCAAGGCCCCAGAGTCTGTAGCAGATACGTCCTGTGAGAAACCCAAAGTCCAGCTTTTGCTGCTCAGTACAAGAATATGTGTTGAACATACCAGACCCTGAGTTCATTGAGACTTTTGGTGGCTGGGACAGTTTTGGACATTTTAACAGCCCCTATCCAGCCTGACTGTTGCCTCGGTTTATAATACTCTGCCCTCTGATCTGGAAAATTAGGTATGAGATTGTTGCCACGAGCTCTTCTCCATGTAGGGAGCTGGGCCGTCTTGGTTGATGGATATTTGGCCTCAGAGCTGTAATTCAAGGATGACGAGCAGGGTTTGTACGATATCCGAATAGTAAAGGTTAGTTCAAAAAGACATGAAGCAAAAATGTTCCGGTCACAATCTTGAAAATTGAGCCCTGAGAAGCTGTTTAAAATGCCAATTTAGTGCTCTGCCGGGCCAAGCTTGCCCAGACCCCAGCATCGTCTCCAACCCAACGAACGGAAGCTTGATCTTATCGATAAAGTTCATCTGAGCGCGGGGCAACAAATAACCTGGAGATGTTGACTCCAATTTCATCTTTCTGTAGCAGCAAAATTCCAGGCCATCCAATCGACAATCCACGCACGCGATGGCGATGATTGACGATGGGTTTGCGGCCCTGTTAGAGCCGTTCTACAACGGAAAGAAGCTCACAGATCCAATTTCCACTAAGGAGGATAAGTACCAGCTACTCCCTGCCTTTCTCAAGGTTAAAGGTCAGTCAATTGCATGAATAGTTGCCGAAGCACTCTAGATTCTGACGGTGGCGTGCACCCGCAGGACTGGTGAAGCAGCACATAGATTCGTACAACTTCTTCATCAACCAAGAAATCAAGGAGATCGTCCGATCGAATCGCTTTGTGAAAAGTGACCAAGAAGAATCGTTTTGGCTCGAGTTTACCGATATTCGTGTCGGCACGCCTACCCGCAATGACTCCGGTGATTTCAAGGCACGAAATGAAGTCACACCCATGGAGTGTCGTCTCCGCGATATGACATATGCCTCTCCCGTCGTTGTCGATATCATATATTCCCGCGATCGCAAGAAGATCGTCCGCAAAGATGTGCCTCTGTGCCGTATCCCCGTTATGCTCAAAAGCGCGAAATGCCGTCTCAATGGCGCCAACAATGCCAAAATGGAGGTCATGAATGAATGCCCCTTGGACCCGGGTGGATATTTCATCATCAACGGCACCGAAAAAGTCATTCTCATTCAGGAACAGTTGAGCAAGAACCGCGTCATCGTTGAGGCAGATGACAAGGGCGGCGTGTCCGCCTCTGTTACCAGCAGTACGACAGAGCGAAAATCCAAGACTTACGTATTCTTGAAGAAGGACCGGATCTTGCTCAACCACAATGTTCTCGTCGAACCCATCCCAATTGTCATTGTTCTCAAGGCTCTCGGAGGTCTTTCCGACTACGAGATCATGGAGCTGGTGGCAGGTGGAGACGCGAGATACCAGGATGAGCTCCTCATCAACTTCGACGAGGCTACTAAGGTTGGTGTTTACACACAGCAGCAGGCCCTCGAATACGTCGGCGTCAGAGTTAAGATGGGCGGTGCTTTTGGGCCGAGACCGGCCGGGGGCAGGTTCAGTAACGCGCCGCGACGAAGTCCAGCAGAGGAAGGATTAGATGCACTAGCCAATCTCATCGTCGCTCACGTTGTGATTGATGGCCTTAACTTCTACCCCAAACTGATCTACATCGCCATAATGGTCCGTCGTGTCCTGATGGCCGCACAGAACCCCAAACTGGTGGACGACCGCGACTTCGTCGGAAATAAGAGGCTGGAATTGGCGGGCCAGCTCTTGTCCCTTCTCTTTGAGGATTTGTTCAAGGGCTTCGTCTCGAACCTCAAGGGAAACATGGAGCACTTCTTCAAGAAACCCAACCGCACCTCAACATATGACCCGGTCGGCCCCATTAGTGGCCAGGGCGCTAATATCACTGCTGGTCTTAATCGTGCTATTCAGAGCGGAAACTGGAACGTTAGGCGCTTTGGCATGAACAAAGCCGGTGTGTCCCACGTCCTGAGTCGTCTCAGTTACATCGCTGCTCTCGGGATGATGACTCGGATTAGCAGTCAGTTTGAAAAGACGCGAAAAGTTAGTGGTCCTCGAGCCCTTCAACCTTCACAATGGGGCATGCTCTGCACATCGGATACGCCCGAAGGAGAGGCCTGTGGTCTGGTCAAGAATTTGGCAATGATGACCCACATCACCACCAACGTGGATGAGGAACCCGTGAAGGAAGTAATTCTCGGTATCGATGAGGATGTTACCCTTATCCAGAACTTTACCGGTTCCGAAATGCATAAACCTGACGCGTATATTATCTATCTAAACGGTACACCGTACGCAGTCACGCACCACCCCAAGGAGTTCGCAGCCAAATTCAGAACGGTGCGCCGACGCGGCTGGATGTCTCCATTTGTGAGCATCAACCTCAACAGTCACTTCTCTGCGGTCTACATCGCCACCGACGAAGGCCGTATCTGCCGCCCCTACATTATTGTGAAGGATGGCAGATCGAGGCTCAAGCCAGAGCATCTGAGAATGTTGCAGCTTCGAAAGGCCAACTTCGATGATTTCTTGACAAACGGTGTCGTCGAATATCTCGATGTCAACGAGGAAAATGACACCTTAGTGGCCCTCTATGAGGAAGACATCACGAAGTCTACCACTCACATAGAGATCGAGCCCTTCACGATCCTAGGTGCCGTCGCCGGTCTAATCCCTTTTCCCCACCACAACCAGTCACCACGTAACACATACCAGTGTGCTATGGGTAAGCAAGCTATTGGAGCTATCGCCTACAATCAGTTCAACCGCATCGACACCCTCCTTTACACCCTGGTATACCCTCAGCGACCAATGGTTATCACAAAGACTATCCAGCTCATTCACTACGACAAGCTTCCAGCCGGTCAGAATGCCACAGTCGTCGTCATGTCATACTCTGGGTACGATATTGAAGATGCCCTTGTTCTGAACAAGGCGTCCTGTGATCGAGGTTTTGGCCGTTGCCAGGTATTCCGAAAGTATACTGCCGAGCTACAAAAGTATCCGAACAACAGACGCGACCGGATTGGAGGTATCGAGAAGGACGAGGACGGCATGATCGTCGCCAAGCACGCAAATCTCGACCAGGACGGCCTTGCTACAGTGGGTTATGAGATCCACTCTGGTCAGACCATGATCAAGAAGGAAACACCCCTCGACCAGACATCTACCGGCATCGGCTCGGACAGAGGTACCGATGAGTATCGCGATGCGTCGGTGAACTACCGTATTGCAGACAAGGCTTACATCGACAAGGTGATGATCTCTCACACAGAGCGGGACAACCCTCTCATCAAGGTCCAGACCCGACAAACGCGTCGACCCGAGCTTGGGGATAAGTTCTCATCTCGCCATGGGCAGAAAGGTGTGGTGGGAATCATTGTGGACCAAGAGGACCTGCCGTTCTCTGATACTGGTCTCGTCCCGGATATCATCATGAACCCCCATGGTTTCCCTTCTCGTATGACAGTGGGCAAACTCTTTGAATGTCTGACTGGGAAAGCGTCAGTCATCGCCGGAAAGAAAGAATATGGCTTTGGTGATGCATTCCGGTCACATCCAGTTGAGGAGATGAGCAAAGTTCTCGTTGAATACGGGTTCGAGTGGGGTGGCAAAGACTATTTCACGTCAGGTATCACAGGCGAACCCCAGGAAGCTTATATATTCAACGGCCCCATATACTACCAGCGCCTGAAGCACATGGTGCAGGACAAGATGCATTCGCGGTCTCGAGGTCCACGCGCTATCCTTACACGTCAGCCCACCGAGGGTCGATCCAAGGATGGTGGGCTTCGTCTTGGAGAAATGGAGCGTGATTGTCTGATTGCTTATGGCGCTTCCCAGCTCTTGCTGGAACGTCTGATGGTCAGCTCCGACGGTATCCAGGTCGATATCTGCCAGCGCTGTGGTCTCTTTGGCTACAAGGGGTATTGTCAGGCGTGTAAGAGCACGAGAGAGGTGACGCAAATGACGATGCCTTATGCCGCGAAGCTTCTCGTCCAAGAGCTTATCAGCATGAATGTAGGCGTCCGCTTGCAGTTGGAGGATAAGTTCCCTCATTGGAGATAGGTTCTGCTTTGTATACTAGGGAGTTCGGGCATACTTGGGAGGCCGTGCGCCTGGAGTACACTAGACAAATTGGAATATACCGCCTTGAAAGCGTGTTCGTGTCGTACACTACTTTACAGCCCGGCAGCTGAACATTGGAACCTGCTAGCCCAACGTCCCACCTACCAAAGAATATCGCTTGTAATCCAACCACAGAAAGATTGTTCGCGCGGTACCACTAGGCTCGGCATTCTCAAACTTCAGTATTTTACCACCACAAAGTGCGGTTTTTTAAAGAGATTTCGAATTCTACCAGACGCGCGCGGACTCTTCATCTATTCTGTTTTTGTGTTGAAATCGTATATTTTGTAACATAAGATCTAAGCCTGAAGGATTAAGCTGGGGATCTATGCTCTGAGAACCGCGTAAACAATCTTTCTGGGGTTGGATTGTAACTATCATGGGCTCGATAAGGGAACTTGAAAGCCTTAAATACCTCTCAATAAGAAAAGTTCAGGGGCTAGACTTGGAATTCAAGGCTCAAGTTTTAAGCTCAGGGCCCAAATATTATTGCTTTACTCCTCGCAAAAGATCCCAAGATGCTTGAAAATCACATAAACACCTGCCGGATAGTTAACCAAGTCCCACGCAACTTCGCACACAAGCAAGCGTCCAGCGCAGGGACCTGAACGCCAAGGAGGTTCTGCCTGTGAGCAGTGAGGGGCACCTTGGCAACGTTCAAGCTTAACATTACCGTTATCCTCTGCGGGACAGGGGTGGTGCGGGGTGCTTTCCGTTGACCCCGAAACGGCAGCCGCACCAATCGCGGCTTTTGGCTTCGCGGCTTGAGCTCGCGACGTCATTTGTTCTTGTGGCCCGCGGTGAATTTCTCCGGCGTTGTCTGTTCTCAGTGTAAACCACTGGGTCCGCGTAAGTGATATTTTGTTTTCTGGCGTTTCTTTCGCCCTCGTCTGGGACGCGTTGCACTTTTTAGAGTGACCGGGGTGCCGGTATATTTACCGCCGGCGGAAAAAGAGGGACGAATCTCCGATATCCCAGGTAGCCCGACCCGGGTCGGTGAGCTTCTTCGTCGCTTCAAGGTATCCATTGGGCGACTGCGGGGGAATGCTCTTAGCTACACCTGCCTTAACGGGAAGATAGCTCCCACAGCTGCCCTCTCGATTGGCCGATTGCTGGGTCGGCCAAATGCTGCAGCTTGACGTCTTTCCAACCTCTGTGTAGTTGTCTGTCGTAAGAAACGGTCATGAGGGCTAACTAGGTGGTCACACAGCATCGGGCTGTTGCAGCAGCACACCGATTCACCCCCGTCCCATGTCCTCGAGTGGGCGAGGCCTGCGACTGGACCGTTTTACTGCAACCGTCCGATGCGAGTCTTGAGCCGACCCGGGTGCATGGCATAGTTTAAGTTCATCCCATGCGCGGGCAATATTAACATTGCAACCGCGTCGACCCGTGAACCCAGGTACAATACCCCAAATTCCCACCCATCTAGTTCCACCAGTTACATTTGGGGTCAGATGGGTTGAGCCCTGGGGATCGATATTACCCTGACCCTCCACCTCTCCTGCCTTTCCTCTTCTCTCGCGTCCTCACGCGCTCTTACTTTCTAACCAAGCGAGCTCGCCGCCCAATTCTCAAGATGCGCGCCTCTTTCTTCTCGATTGCGGCACTTGTGCTCGAGACATGCGCCGCTTCGGATGTCTACAGCTCAAGCTCTATTCCCGGACCCGACGTCAATGGGAAGTACTGGATCCACGGTGAGGGCATCTCGGCTGCCTTCATCCCTTACGGAGCTTCCATCTCAGATCTCCTCATCAGGGACAAGCATGGCATCCAGCGAGACATCATAGCCGGCTTCGACAATGCGAGCTACTACAGCATTGACAAGCAGCACCCGCACTTTGGCGGTGTGGTTGGCCGTTACGCCAACCGCATCAAGAATAGCACTTTTGAGATTGATGGCAAGACTTACCGCGTCAAGGGCAACGAGAACAAGTCACCGGAGCACCCTGATGGCCTCGATACACTTCACGGCGGACCCGACGGTTGGGATTGGCGCAATTTTACTGTTGTTGCCTATACTAATGACAGCATCACCTTTTCCATTGTTGATCCAGACGGCAAGGAGGGCTTCCCTGGTGAGGTCGTGGCGTTCATCACGTATACCATGCGAAAGATGACTTGGGATTTCAAGATGGTGGCCATTGCTACTACCAAAAAGACGCCCATTATGCTGAGCAACCACGCCTATTGGAACTTGGATGGATTTGCCAACAACGAAACACAAAGCGCGCTCAACCACACCTTCTATCTGCCCTACAGCGGCCAGCGGGTGGATGTGGATAACATTTTGATTCCCACGGGCGACATCCTTGCGAACAGAAAGGGCTCCGTGAACGATTTCTGGAGTAAACCCAAGCAGATTGGTCATAGCTTCTCCGATCCCGAGATCGAGGGCAACTGTGGCTACAACTGCACTGGCTACGGTAAGTTTTTTTTCTGCTTCGGTTGCTTGATGTCGGTTACTGACGTCAGTTTTTCAGACAACTGCTACCTGGTCAACCGTGGCCAAAACGGTCCATTCGACTGGCGGAAGGATGGTTTTGTTGCCCGGCTGCAATCTGCCTGGTCGGGGATCCAGGTCGATATCTATTCTGATCAAGAGGCGTTCCAGATGTACTCGTGCAACTTCCAGGACGGCACAATGGCACTGAAGAAGAGCCAAGGTCTTTTCGACAGCCCCAAGTTCCCTCGTACCATTCCCAAATACGGCTGTTTTGTCCTCGAGGTGCAGGACTGGATTGATGCCATCAACCAGCCACAGTGGCAGCGTCGCAGTAAGCACATCTTTGGGCCTGGTGATGATCCGTATGTGCTCCAGGCAAGCTACCAGTTCAGCATCAACTCGACCGTGACGCCCTTCTAAGGCGAGAAAGCTTGAGGGGGAAAAGGCAGGGGAAAAGATTTGATATGGGAGTTTGGGGTGTCAACTTGCAGGTAGTGAGTGGCCTAGCAATGGCGTAATAGGGGAAGCCTTTCAAATCAGTTGGAATTTGATGCGTATAAGCCCACAGTTTTAGTGTTACATCTTCGCACTGTACCTTGATTACGTAAACACTTCTCTTCACAGGTACATCACAGTGTGTGGCTGGCTGGTCCTCACCCACTGATACATAAAACAAAACAAGCCCCTCAAATTTCCCGTCTTCAGTAACGGAGAGCACGAAATACTCGAAATGGCCTCAATCACACTCCACCCTCGGTCCCTGCCCCAATTAGCATCAACCTCCCCACTCCCCGAACTCCTGCAAACCCCCTCAGGCTTAGCCCTTCTTGAACTCCAAGGCATAATCAACTTTCCCGAACATAACGATGAGGATAATGATGACGACAACTCAGACTCCCAACCTGCGGATGAGAGGACAAAAAAGACAATCCCCGTCGGACGGGTTGCCTTTCCAGATTACAATCCGGCCTCACCAGCATTTGACCCGGCAAGCACAGCATGGATGAAGAGCGTTTACATGTACGTTGGTGAACATCAGCGATTGTTGGGAGAGGTGAAGAAACTGCCCAAGGCTTTGGGGGTGGTTAGGCGGAGGGGGGTAGTCCACGCAGGTGCACTTGGGCATGGAAAGGAGGAAGGGGTGGAAGAGCTGGAGCTGGTGGAAGTGGTAAAGTACAAGATTGTTTTTGAACAGAGGCCGGAGCCGGTTACAGGGATGGGAGGTGATGCAGGGACGGGGACGGGGAGTTGAGAGGGACGGGAGCGTTGAGAAGGTATAAAAGGAGGCGAGGCGGACACTAAAAAAAGGGAAGGAGGGTTGGGCGAGGCGGAGGCGGAGTCGAGAGGGGGGAGGAGGGAGGTTATATGGGGGTTGTATGGGGGTTTCGGGAAACGGGACGTATCCAAGCAGACAACTAATGGCAAGCAAGAAGACAAGCAAGAAGACAAGCAAGCGTGTTCAACAAACAAGTAAAGTGCAACTAGCGTGAAATGTGAAAGAGGGGAGGTAATAGTGACCAATGCGTTACGCAACGCAAAGCATCACGGGGACTTATGCATCATTTCTTCTCTACAGAGATTCCATCTACGATGCCACTGCCGGTCTCGTTCTCCCTAGCCCATCCTTTCCATAGTAATCCATCGGGTATGCCCCCTTGCCCCAGTCCTCCCTCTCCTCTAGGGCGATCAAAGCCTCGTATGGTGTGAGCAGTGGTCGGGAAAAGGCATATCCCCAGTCTATACTCAGGCGTGGACACGCCACCTGAACCCAGCACTCGACATCGTTCAGCAAGGCCAGCTTGCCCGGAAATATCTCGCTGAGAAGCAGGTTGAGAAAGGGGATGCCCATCTTCTTCAGCTTGTTTTCTATCAGCGCCATGGTGTGTGGGTTTCCTTGCCGACCAAGTGAACCCAAAATTAGGCCCCATTTCTGGGCAGTTTTGGCAGTTTTGATGGCCTCCCGGCGGAGGTCGTGCATCTCGTCATGACTGTATGTTTCGTGGGTCAACTTGCGTGAGTATGGATCGTAACGGTACGCCGGGATGCTTGGGTTGTGAATCATGATGCTTTCAAGATGGAAGCGTCCATCTCCAAGATAAAGGATCAAATCGGCGGATGTGTCTGTGTAAGTCGAGAGGTTTGGAGATGTGCAGCCGAGGATCTCGCCTCGGGAGAGGGGTGCAATCTGGGGGACAATGACCTGGAAGCCCGCCTTTTCGAGGGCTGACCGGACGCCGTGGATAGTTGCGTTGAACTGGATTGTCCCTACCATGGCGATTGTCTTGCCAGGTGAGAAATTTCGCTCCAAGCTCGCCAGGAGATGGGCAGTGTCTATGCTTATGTCAACAAACACGTAGAGCGTCTTGATCTTGGTGACATCGACTGGGATCAGACAGCTGTGGGCATAGTGGACGAGAAGATCACAGCCTAAGGCCCGCGCCGTGTAATCGTCGATACAACAAGCGCCGTATGTGACGTCCCCCATGATCAAGGTTTCGATCCCCGGGCAGAACTGGGTCAGGATATCAGAAATGGTGGTAACAAAGAGGAGGAGGCCTTCGGGCATCTGTAATGCAACTCTTTTGGCGCCTAGGGTACGAATACGATGGATAGTTTTGGGTATCTCAAAAGAGTAGTTTGCTGGAAGCAGAGATATCGCTTCTTTCAGAGCGACATTGTTTAGGATCTCGGGCGGTACCTGGTTCAACATCCGTGGAGCTCTCTTCGGCTGTGCCACTATAGAAGGAATTAATCGGAAGCTAGGGGTTGACTAGGACTGAGAAAATACCTTGGATGGCGTCCATATCTTCTATGGAAGAGGCATTCTGAGCTCCTGGATTTACCAAGGATGCTTCCTCAGCGGCACGCCTGCCAACAAAGCGCCTCTTTGGCCGTTTCACAGCATGTTGAGAGATGTGTGCGTCTTCAAGATCGGCAGCGATGCCCAAATCAACCTGGATTCGGTCCTCCTCCATGCTCCCGTCTTGATATCCCACGATCTTGTGCTTGGGACAGCCTATAGGCCAATCAATTCTTCGAGGCAAAAAGAGGGCTGTTCAGCGGCAAGTGCGAAGATCCAGGAACCGTCCACCGTTTGGTCGGGGGTTACACAGGATTATTCTGGCAGGCTGCACGGCGAAAGTGAGGTATCGCTAAGGGCCAGAATATTGTATAACAAAAGGCCCTTGAGACGCTCACTGCCTGGGACGATTGAAGTGCTGCCCGATAGCCCCACCATCGAAATCGTTGAACCCCGCGAGGCTTGCCAAGACTGCAGAGGTGGCGGGCCACAAAATAAATAGTGGGCCACAGGCATCGCAGCCAATCAAACCGCGCTAGCCTTGTGCCCTAACAGCGTTCATTCGGGTTCGCTTTGGCTGGTGCGGTTTGCACACACAAAATCTCCTCCCGATTTCCTCGACTGTCAACCAATCCACATCACCAACTTCGGCCGCTCAGCAACAACCGTCAAAATGAAGGTGCGTGCCACTCGTCGCCGATCGTGCGTTTGGGGACTTTCGATGTTGCTCTCTCTCTCTCTCTCACTACCACTCAATACTGACTTTTTGTTAGCTGAACATTTCGCATCCCGCGAACGGCACGCAGAAGTTGATCGACGTGGAAGATGAGCGCAAGCTCCGCCACTTCTACGAGTGAGTTCTCAATTACTGCAAATACGGTGAAATTTATGCTGATATGACTTGATAGGAAGCGTGTAAGTCGAGGCCGATTGAACTTGCGAACCCTGGAGTCGATACTGACCGCAATAGATGGGCGCTGAGGTCGCGGCCGACCCTCTTGGTGATGAGTGGAAGGGCTACATCGTCCGCATCACTGGCGGCAACGACAAGCAAGGTTTCCCTATGAAGCAGGGTGTCATTGCCCCCACACGTGTCCGCCTCCTACTCTCCGACGGCCACTCCTGCTACCGCCCCCGTCGCTCCGGTGAGCGCAAGCGCAAGTCGGTCCGCGGCTGCATTGTCGGTGCCGATCTCTCCGTCCTCGCTCTCTCCATAGTCAAGCAGGGCGAGCAGGACATCCCCGGCCTCACCGATACCGTCCACCCCAAGCGTCTCGGCCCCAAGCGTGCTACCAAGATCCGCCGCTTCTTCAGCCTCAGCAAGGATGACGATGTATGTGCTTTAAGCCATTGCAATCCCGTCATCGCCTGCCCTACATCTGTGCCGATTCTTGTCGGACAGTGGGGGTAGAGTCTGAGTGGAACATCGAGGCTAATACTGGAGTCTTTTCAACGAAATTAGGTCCGCAAGTACGTCATTCGTCGCGAGGTCCAGCCCAAGGGTGAGGGCAAGAAGCCTTACACCAAGGCTCCTCGCATTCAGCGTCTGGTTACACCCCAGCGTCTGCAGCACAAGCGTCACCGCATTGCGCTCAAGCGCCGCCAGGCCGAGAAGGTGAAGGATGAGGCGGTATGTATTCGGCTGTCGCAGCGGTGCAAGCGTTCTATGCTGACATGGTACCAGAATGAGTACGCTCAGATCCTGGCCAAGCGCGTCGCTGAGGCCAAGGCCCAGAAGGCGGATGCGCGCAAGCGCCGAGCGAGCTCGATGAGGAAGTAAGCGTGGGCGTTTGGTAATGGGAGCTTTGGTTGTTTTCGGAAACAGAAAGGTCATGGCGCGGTTGCTTGCTGGCTCATTTGGGACGTGTATATGGCATAGAATCCCTTCACGAAACCTTTGAGAATGAGTCTTTGCATTGGTCATGATATCCACCTTTGGGCAATTTGAATGGAAGAGATCCTTCCTACCTGCATGTGCGTTGAACTCATGTAAAGTGGACTCAAGCACCCGTGCACCGTCCACAACACAGCATGACAAAGAGGGTGTGGTACGTGAAACGTATCCATCTTCTGGCGAAGATTCAACGAGACCCACCTCGGTGACATTCGGACACTTGAAGCTAGAAAAGTTTTATGGATATAATTATAGGCTCATCCTTTACCTCGGGCGCGGGGCAGTTGTGTCTCAACGTTGCACCGTTAATATGTGCACTCGGTAACTACATGGTGATGAGATTTAAGCGGCCCGAGGGCGAGAATGGGTGCTGCCACTCTCGTCCAACTCATGAAATTTTTCTTTTTCTTGCGGTGTCTATTGCTCCGGAGGGTTAATCACCAAGTGATAAGTTTTGTATGAGTTTCAAAGCGAGAACCAATCTACACCACCAACCGTTTTCACATACTGAATGGTGCGTGACTGAACCAAGTGACCAAATCTCAGTGAGGAAGCAGTTGATACGTGCTGGTTGACTGGGTGGGGAGGCTGTAGCCTCAGTTGCCCCACTTTGTGACGCCGAAGCCTGGTGGGTTCTTGCGGGTTAGCAGCTTGTGCGGGTTTTACCGAACACCCAGCTTTTTTGTACCTGACCAACAGCTGCCGTCATTACTCTTCCTTGCCTTTCCGAGCCAAAAAAAAAGGTCTGGTGCTTTTGACCTACTCCAGATCTTGTGCTCAAACCATCGACCTCAACACCAGCAAAAATTTCCCGTCCTGCACCAAAGTTGCACCATCGCCACCTGACGAGAGTCGTGGTACCTCTCTACATTTGATTGTTCACCTCGAGCATCTGGTCATCAGGACTGCAGAGACGTCCTGCACACGTCTTTTGTCCGTCCTGGGGACCCAGGTAAGCTTCCCCCCAAGGCTGAATTGCACTCCCGATCCTCCAACCGCAACCGCCGAAACCCCCAGCCCGCGATCGCGACCCCGCGACCAGCACTTTCGCCTTGCCCCACGCTATCGCTTCCACGATACTTACCTTTCCCATCGCCATAGATCCCGCTTGAGCAAGCTACACCATTTCCCTCCCCGATAACCGCCAAGCTGCGCCTCAACTCGTTGCCGCCATCCGTCCGCGGGGACGTGCTGGTAGTGGAGGGGGAGTGTTTACCTTCTTTCGCCCCAGCGGCGTAGCCGCATCTCAAGATGGCCAAGATCACCAAGACAATGCAGCCTAAGCATAGGGAGACTTTGGTAAGTTCAACGCTTTCTCACCCCTTGTTCTCATCGCTGCATCCTGTCCTCCAAGCTAACGCTTGTTCTCCACACAGTCTCCCTGGCTCAAGGAGTTTGTTCAGGCTGTTGCATCTGCGCCCTTACCACTCATTCCTGAGATACTAGACGGGTTCCCATCAAGATGGCCCTTCCCCCGTGGAGATCTTTATCACTGGATACCCTTGCTGAACCGATTCGATGACATCCTCGAGTGCTTCTGCGAAACGTACAATCTGCACGAAGGGTTCCAGATGCGAGATTTCGGATGCGATATTCTCCTCGACGCAGGATCTCCGGTTGATTACCGGGACTCCCAACCATGGAGCAAGGATCGTCTTGTCAAGCATGGTTACTCGGAAAATGGAGACCGCGAGCTCATTGTTTCGGTGCTACGATTTACGCAGATGTTGTTAGAGCGATGTGGCAACAGAAGCATATACGCCAGTAGCACTCACCTTAACGATCTCCTCCACTCCACCGACCTTATCGTGATCGTCGCCACATTGAGAGTCGGCCTGGAGCTAGCGCAACGCTACCAAGCATCTGTCAAGCGCGTCCCTGTGCCCAGTCGGCAAATCAGTGGTGCACTTCTGGCAAATCATTACAATATCGAACTCGAACGGGTTCAGTGCTTAGCGCAGCCGTTTGTCAAGACACCGATCATCAAACTTTCCGACCCCGTCCCTGTGACGCCGGCTTCGGCGAGCAAGGGGAAGGACAAGGAAAATCCACAGGGTAATAATTACAAGAACGTTGCATCCATGTTCGCCAATGACCTCATGGCTATCGCAACCAGTGGCCAGAGCGACGAGGGCCGTTGGAATGGGTGGGGTGATCTCAAGGTTGTTTACTTTCCGAAGGCCTCTGCAGACACGCAGCTTCCTGAGGTCCTGTCTGCAGACCGTGGCTCTTCGTCTGTGCCAACCACCCCCACACCTCTTCGGCGCAGTTCAACTGCCGTCCCCCAGACTCCTCGCTCGGGCAGAGGCTCCGATGATAGCCCATCACATCGTAGTTCTGGTATACACGCGGAACCCCACGGACCTTCCGGTCCCAAGTCGGTCGAAATCCGTCAATCAACTATCCAGTCGACCTCGATATACGATCTTCTCAAACAATGTCCTGCAGATATGTCCAAGGCCTCGCGTTACGAGTTTCTTAACCGGCTGAGGATTTGCAAGGCCTTGATGGGATCGACAGAAGATCGGCAACAAGCTCTTGCTGCTCGCCTATTGGCTATTACGAATCTGGCTTACATTCATCCAGAGCAGTCATTCATCGAGAAGGCCTTGAAACAAGATAATGACGAGCCTCGTCGGTTCCAGCTTGTGTACCAACTGGCCGAGTTGATTTTACCGGCTGTGGATGGAGACAAGAATGTCCCCCTTTGGTTACAGTCTATTGCAATGTCCCTGCTTGAGGTCATTATCTCATTCCAGTCCAAGCATGGTGATGTCCTGTCAGCGCTCAACGCCAACGTTAATCATGGCGTTCTTTTGTACGTCATCCGGAAAGCCGTGGCCGGGATGCACGTCGATCCAGAGAACGAAGACGGGGGCCAGTTCACTGACGAGGACCGATGGCGGGACACTCTCTTCTCCTTGGCTCTCCATGTTGCCATGGGGTCTCGTGTTGGCCAGGAGCTATGCTCCGCAGGACTTATGGACATCTTGGTGGAGATGTTGAATCTTCGTTCCAAGATTGCAACTCGCTGTTACAGCATGGTGATTGCATTCCTCGACAGTCTCGTCTACGGCCACCAGGGCGCATTCGGAATGCTTACGGCTGCCAACGGCATGGACGCCATATCCAACCTCGTGATACACACAGTGTCTCTCTCTCGAACTCTCACGGCGTCTGGCAAGGGGACAAAACCTTCGTTCCATGCCTCCCTGGTGGATTATGATATTCCATTCTACCAGCAGCAGACGCTGAAGTGGCTCCTCAAGTTTACACATCACATTATGACGAATGCCTTCGCTGCTTGGGGTAGTTCTGATCGACCGTTGAGAAATCTCGTTGACAACTCGGCTTTACTCGGCAGCCTCCGCTCAATCATCCAGGACATGCGGCTTTTTGGTTCTGTTGTCTGGACCAATGCTGTGACTCTACTCAGCGACTTTATCAACAACGACCCTACTAGCTTCGCCGCGATCTTGGAGTCGGGCATGATACAAACTTTCCTCGAAGCCTTGACCGGGCGCCCAGTACCAGTGGAACAGCGTCCGACAACACCAAAGCCCGAAGCTAATGACAACGACGAGCACGCCTCCATTTCATCTTCCGATGATTCGGTGAGCTTCGAGAATGATGAGCGACTACACCCTCCTACCCAGGCGATGCTCGAGGCGCCTCGAGAATTTCCACCCGCCCGCGGAATTCTACCGTCGGCCGAGGCTATCAGTGCGATCCCGTCCGTTCTAAACTCGATCTCCCTCAACACCCAGGGTATGATGATGGTCGTGTCCTCTGGGGCGATTGAGAGTTATCTCGAGATCTTCGAAAGCCCGGACCACGTTCATTGTATGGAGATGGATAACGAGTTGGCAACGACTATCGGTGGAAGCTTCGATGAGCTCGCGCGCCACCATCCCGCACTCAGGCCCACGCTGGGTAATGCTGTTATCGACATGATCGCGAGAGTTGCCCATCTGGCGAAAACAAAGGCGACAACTGCGGGCTGGGGAGCTAAGCTTGAAGTTACCGATCCCGATGGAAACATTGCAGTCGCTGACCGCTCCTTGCTTGAAAAGGCGGCGTTGGTGGTCAACTCTAAGGGTAAGGGCAAGGAGAAGGCTACCGCCGCCAGTGACTCGGATGTGGAGATGGCGGACGCGACTATATCTCCTGTCGTGACCGCCGATGAGATCCCGCGCCTTGGGCCCCAGGCGACTGGGGAAACAGCCCCCTACAAGGAGATCACTCCATATGTCTCGGCTGTTTCGCTGTTCCTCAGCTCCCTCATAGCCAGCGCCACATTCAAGTCCTTGTTAGTCAAAGAAGGGGGGGTCGAGCTGCTTCTTGACTTGATGGAAGCTCCTAGTGTCCCCGATGATTTTGGCGAGAACCCGGCGTCCCGGATACTGTCCCAGGTTGTTGCAAACATTATCGAGAGTAGCCAAATTGTTGGCCTTCCGTCTCTGCTCAACCGAATCATCGGCGTCCTCGACACACTGCAACCATTGATTACTAGAGAAGAGTCGCATCCGTTCTTTGCGCCATTCCTCATTCCCGACCTCTCGCTGCGAGACGCATCAGGCGGCTGGGACCAGACGGTTCTGCGGAAGGTCGCCGATGGCACCCCGGTGGTTAAAGCATTGGTCAGCCTGCAGCCTTTGCTTAGAACCCTCTATACCTGCTTCCCATACAACAGCCGGCATCAGTTGACGACGATACCGCCCGTCAACGTCTATGACCGATACACTCGCATCATTCAGGACCTTGGCCCTCTTCTCAGAGAGATTCTTACCGAAGAGATGTCCATGGCTTCGATTGTTCCGCCACACTGGAGCCAAAGAAAAGTTACACTTGGTGTCTCTGATTCGGCTATCGCTAGTGGTGTTGGATCTCGAGAGGGGGGGGATGGAGCCGCGCAGGACGTTCTTTCAGCTTCCTGGACGCCTGCAGATGTCGACTCGGCCCAAGCCAAGACACTCTCGGAGGAAGAACGAGCCACCGTGCAGTATAGGAACCTCCAGACATTGCGCGGACTTCTTCATTCGACATTGCCTTCGACATTGCCCCTCTTCCAATCCATCGGCAAATCCCTATTGCCCCGTCGCAACGCTGATCAATACATTCGACAGCACCATCTCGGACTGGCAGCAGCACTCGCCAAAACCACACTGTCACAACTCAGACCGCTCCGAAGTGAAGCGACCATCAAAGACTACCACTACTGGATCATCATGTTCCACACCGTCCACGAGATGCTAATCGATCCCACTCGGCTCAGCGATCGCAACTCGACCCAACTCATTATCCCGGTGCTTGTTGCATTCAAGGAGTATGGCGGCTTTGATGTGCTCAACTCCATGTTGGAAAGATTTGCCGAGGAAATCCGTGAGGCGTCGCCAGAAGGTGAATGGCCGACAAAGTCTAAGTTGGCTGCAGTCGGAATGAAAAAAATCCTCGAGATTTATGCCGTTGTAGTGGGCGGCAAGAACGTGACGGACTCGCTAGCCCACACCACAATGACCCAGCGAACCACGGAGAAGGGCAAAGAGTACGGTGCCCAACTCGTCGTAGAACTGAGGATGGCTCTCTTGCCCGTGGTCCGCAAGCTCTGGGAATCGGAGATGCTTGTTGAGAAGTTGACGACCGAAAATCTGAAGAAGATTATCGAGATTCTGAAAACGATCGCTTCGGCCGACCAAGAAACCAATGCATATCGGAGGGCCGATAAGACGTCTCCAGTTCCGATTTTTAAGAACCGTGAGATATCGGCCTCATTCAATTGGTCGTCGACCACATACCAAGATCTCGTCAAGACAATGAGTCGCACTTACGATGACGAGGAGCTTGCACGTGAAGCTGTCTATCGTGCCCTTGGTAAACATGACGAGGCCGGCGATTACTGTCGGGCTCATCAGAAGGGCACAGCAGGCAAGCGCAATCCAATCCCTGAAGCGGAAGCGTATCGTCCGCTGCCCTCCCCGAAATCAACTTCAGCAGAAGACGGGGGTCTCCCCTCCGCGGATCTCTTAGATGCCATGACACTCGACACGCTACCGGGTATCAATAGCCTCATTCGCGACATCGCCGAGCCTGTCCATTTTGAGGAAGATCAATCATCGGATGAGTCCGGCGACGAGGGCCGGGAGACTTCCAGCCAGCACTCAGCTCCTCAAGACAGCAATTTGCCTCCCACCGCGGCCGCAGCCGCCACTTCGACAGACCAGGCAGTGGCCGGGGAAGTCGCGTCACCCATCACGAAGGATGACTTAGACGAGGAACGAACAAAGCTTCATGAGGATCTGATCGACCGTTGCCTGGATGTGATTAGGGCGCACCCTGAGTCAGTACACGACGTCTCAGAGTTGATCTCGCAAACAATCCTCAAGGCCAACAACGAGGACAAGCGCACAGAGGTGGCTGAGGTTCTTGCAAATGCCCTGATGTCATTCTCGGTGAACGATGAGGAAGAGAGGAAGTCAAGCGGGCCGAGCATTGCTGCGTATGCCCACCTGCTCTGCCTGTTGTTGAAGCAACCGTCTTTCTTCAAAGCCACTCTACCGACCTTGAAGCAGAACACAGGTGAATACCTTGGATTTCTGAAGGTTCCACCGGTAAACTCCAATGAAGAGCTGCCACCGTGGCTCCCTCATGTGCTCCTCATATTCGAGCTCATGCTTGCAGACGACGCTCAACCTTTGGATGTGCGATGGACTCAGCCCTCTGGTGAGGATGATGTAGGCGACTTGCCCGTCCTGGTGCCCAGAGAAGGCAATCTCTCTAACGATGAGCGCTCCGTGTTGCTATCGACGGTCTTAGACATTCTCCCTCGCGTGGCCAAGGAGGAAATTTTGGCCGTTTCGGTCTTGCGGATCCTGGTAATCCTCACGCGAGATGATGCTATAGCGAAGATTGTTGGGGAAAAGAGAAATCTTCAGCGTCTATTTCTCATGGCCAAGCAGCTCTGCGGTGTTGGTTCCCATCGCCTAAAGGCCTCGCACATCACGGACAGTATCATGATTGTTCTCCGCCATATTGTCGAAGATGAGCAGATAATCCGCCAGATCATGCAGGCCGAGATCAGGCAATACATGATCAATGCGCAGCGGAATCCCAGGGCGGGTGAGATTAATACGTATCTGCGACATCTCTCCCATGTCGCGCTCAGGTCACCCAAAATCTTCATCGATGTCACACTCGATATGACCAAGCTCAGCCGCATTTCCCAGAACTCGATGGATGGGCCACCACGAGGAGCCCAGGTGCTGGTGCTGAAGGATTCGTCAGCGGACTCTCCTGCGTCCCCCAAGGACACTTCCATCGAGCCGGCGGTTCAGGCAACTGAGGACCTCACTATCAGTGATGTTAAGCCCAGCACCGAAGCAGTCGATAAAGAGATGCCCGATGTCCTCAAGACACCGGCCCAGGAGCTCAAACGACCTGTACTGGAGAATCCAGATGGCGTTATTCACTTTCTTCTCTGCGAACTCCTCAACTACAAGGAGGTTGATGACAAGGAACCCGCTCTCGTCAAGGACTCCAAGGCTCCCGCTGAGTCGCCCGGGCCCAGCGCAGATGGTACATCGGTCTCTGGTGAAGAGCAGCCTTTTGAAGCAAAAGACAAGGATAAGAAGTCGTCAAAGCCTGTGTTCAGGGCAGAAGACCACCCCATTTTTATCTACCGGTGCTTCCTGCTGAACTGTCTGGCCGAGCTCTTGCAGAGTTTTAACCGTGCCAAGGTCGAATTCATCAACTTTAAGCGCAGCGCTCCCATCCAGACAAATACGCCCATTAAGCCTCGGTCAAGTGTCTTGAACTATCTCCTGAACGATCTTTTGTTCTCTTCGCAGAACTCGCCCCCCTCAGACTCGCTGGTGTACAAGAAGAAGATCGCAACCTCCGCTCAGGCACAGGCAGTTTTGGTCGCGCTAGTAGCCCGGACGGGAGAGAAACCCCTCGATCGTAATCTGTCAAACTACGAGTACGACGACGAACCCGACTTGCTCTTCGTCCGCCGGTTCGTCTTGGACACCATTCTGCGGGCCTACAAGGAAACGTCGTCGTCCGGCGAACCTCTCGATGTCCGCTATGGGAAAATGATCTCCCTCGCTGAGTTGATGAGCCAAATAATTGGTGAGAAGGACAAGGAACCCATCTCAAACACCTCTCGGACAGATCCGGGGAGTTCCAGGTCTCATACGCAACTCAAACGCCTCATGTTCGAAAAGGGGTACCTGGCTGCTTTGACAGCTTCGATTGCGGACATTGATATCGCATTTCCCAACGTCAAGCGCACAATGAAGTACATTCTTCGTGTACTCCGCTCCCTGTCGAAAACGGTATACGATCTAAGCCAGGCCGGTATCATTGCGCGCACAGCTGCTGACCAGCACGATGACGAAATCTTGTCATCCTCTTCGCTCTCAGATATTGACTCGGAACGCGAAGAGACACCGGATCTGTACCGTAACTCAACCCTAGGCATGCTCGAGCCTGGCCTTCCGGGTGAGTTCTCGGAAGGTTCCGAGGACGGTAAGTGCTTTCTCCAGCCCTGGCCCCGTCATGATACTGACATATTGGTAGATGACGATGATGACATGTACGGCGAAGAAGCCTATGACGATGAGCTGGATTATGGCGAAGAAATGTCACAGGATGGAGAAGACAACCCGAGCGATGACGAGGAAGAAATTTCCGGAATGGGTGCCATTGAGGGCCTTTCTGGTGAGCCTGGGGTGGTCGAGGTTATCATGGGCGAAAACGATGACGACGAAGATATGGATGATGACGATGATGAGCCCACTGACGATGACGACGATGACGATCTAGACTCTGATGATATGGAAGATGCCGGAGAGCAGATCGAAATCGTCGGCGATGAAGGCAATGTCATCGACGATGATGGAGCGTCGGCATGGGAGAGCGATACCGATGAGGAGGGTGAGGATGAAGATGAAGATGAGGTTGACTACGAAGCAGAAGTCCAAGACCTTCATGAGGCCGACCTTGCGTTTGGGAATAGAGCCCTTAACCAATTCCCTAGCCTGATGCATTCTGCCATAGATGCTGATGACCTCGACGAGGAGGGCATTCGAGACTTCGAAGAGCACTACGTTGACGACGGTGTGGAGGACGAGGGTAAGTGTCCCGTATTCTGAGTGAGAGGCTACCTGCTCACATGTTTTTCAGATGAAGAGGAGGAGGATGAAGCTGAGGATGACGAACCCTACTACGACCAAGACCATCCTCGTGAGTCTTCTTCTTAACGCCAATCCTTCTTCGATGTTGCTGATTAACGCAATAGGAGATGAATTAGCACCTGCTAGCATGCCCTTGGGTCTTGGTTGGGATATCGCAATTGAACCGCATCATAGGTTCAGACCTGGCGGTACAAGAAGCCCTTTTCCTGTGACTCACCCCTTTATGATGACAGGAGGGCCTCGGGATCCATTTGGAGCGGGTACGTTACCTGGACTTGGAAGGCCTCCACGCGATGGATTGCTTCGACGGCCGCTCGGGCTCATTGACCCGCGAGATCCGCTTCTCTTCCGCGTTGCTGACACCACCCCACTAGACTTTCGAAGCTACAACCGACTCAGCAGTCAAAGGCCTGCCCCAGCTAGCACGGACGATGGCGTCAATCCTCTCCTTCTTCCTAACAACGGATCTGGGCGAGACTCGTCACCGCGCGATAACGCCACGAATCTTGTCCACCTTGGGCTCCCCCACGGTCTTATGACCGCTGGGCTTGATGCGCCGCTCGCCTTCATCACTGATCTCATGCAGTCACTTCCACATGTGTTGACAAGAAACACGCAGCATCTGAGCTTCAGATTGGCTAACGGTGGTATTCGCCACGTCAACGTGCCACTCCCAGCCCCGCAAGCCGGCCGCGAACTGCGATCGGATTCTCGACGCGATACCTACCAAGAACCTTCTCATGCCGTCGCTTTCTCTGCTGAGCTTACGATAGACAGATGGCAGGAAGAGGCCAAGATGATCTTCACTCTGTCGCACACCGAAAAGTCCAGCCGCTTGTACAACCTTATTCTCGGCAACCTCCTCCCTGCAGCACGACAACACGACAAGGAGGTGAAGGCCCGGGAGGAAGAAGAGAAGCGGAAAAAGGAAGAGGAGCGGAAGCGCCGTGAAGAAGAGGAGCGCATGGCTCGTGATGCCAAAGAAGCCGAAGAAAAGGCGGCTCGAGAGAAGAAGGAAACCGAAGAACGCGAACGTGAGCGTGCTGAGGCTGCTGTGCAAGCTGTCGGCCAGGCCGGCACCGCTACAGAATCCGTGCAGGCTGATGAAGGGCCTCAAGAGATGGAGGGTGTTGAGTCCCACCCAGCGATTGAGAGCGACCAACAGCCCGCAGCTGCAACACAGCGTGTTGTCACGGTCATCCGCGGAGAGACAGTTGATGTCACAGACCTTGGCATCGATCCCGAGTACCTTGCCGCATTGCCCGAAGAATTCCGAGAAGAAGTCATTGCTCAGACCGTCAGTGCTCGGAGATCTCAAGCCCGTGAACAAGCTGCGACCGAGGGCGAGAATACCGAGGTCTTCCAAGAGTTTCTTGAGGCTCTCCCAGATGAGCTCCGCCGCGAGATTGTTCAACAGGAGCGACAAGAACGTCGTCGACAGGAGCGTGAAGAACAACGCCGGCGAACGGCGACTACAGGACAAGATGCAGCAGCAGCAGACATGGACCCCGCCAGTATTTTGCTAACATTCCCTCCTGAGCTTCGCCAGCAAGTTCTCATCGACCAGGGTGACGACCTGATGGAGCACCTACCCCCTGAGCTCGCAGCGGAAGCGCGTGCGCTGGCTCAACGGCACGGGGTGACCCGAGCACCACCACTTCCTCGTTCTCGTGACCCTACGAGACAAGTCGAAACGGTCGCCGCTGGCGAATCGAAGGTGCAACGCCGAAGCATCGTGCAGATGCTCGATAAGGCGGGAGTGGCAACACTTCTCCGCCTAATGTTTGTGACCCAGCAGGGCACCATTCGTAGCTATCTCTTTGAGGTATTCCAGCATGTTTGCGAGAACCGACAGAACCGTCTTGAGGTTATTTCTACGCTTCTTCAGATTCTTCAGGACGGCACTACCGATATGGATGCTGTCGAGCGCAGCTTCAGTCAACTCTCCCTGAAGGCCAGGCAATCCAGGGACAAGGACATTGCCAAAACCCCGAACAACCTCAAGAGGTCATTTACGAATATCAGCACTAACAATCAGATCTCGACGAGCTCCGAAGTGTCACCCCTCCTAGTTGTCCAACAGTGCCTTGATCTCCTCGTCGAGCTAGCATCCACTAACGCCCACGTTCCATCTCTGTTCCTCACGGAGCATGAGACGGTCGCGAGCTCGCTCAAGCGAAGCTTGAGCCGCAAGGGCAAGAATAAGGACGTCAGCAACAAAGCGCACAAATATGCCATCAACTCGCTGCTCGGACTCCTCGACCGCAATTTGATCATGGAAAGCTCTGCTGTCATGCAGTATCTCGCAGAAGTGCTTTTCAGAGTAACATGTCCACTGCAGGCATTGGAACGTAGGCGCAAGGAGGCCGAGGAGCAAGCAAAGAGGAAAGAGGCAAATACTCAAAACGACGCCGCCGCAGAGCCTTCTAATTCTGCGGAGCAAACGGCCACTTTACAAGTCTCTGATACGGCACCCACAGGTACTACTGTGGAAGAATCGGGAACCGAGCCCACACAGCTTGCCGCCGAGTCATCGACGGCGAATGAGACAAGTCATGAGGAAGAAAAGAAGGTTAGGCAGCTGACGCCGCCCACGATCCCCGATTACAACCTGAAGCTGCTCGTCAATATCTTCATTGCTCGGGAGTGCAACTCCAAAACGTTCCAGAGGACCATATCGACGATTAAGAACTTGTCCCACATTCCAGGAGCCAAGAAGACTTTTGGGGAAGAACTCGTGCATCAGGCTAGAGTCTTGAGCGAGAATATTGTCTCAGATCTGGATAATCTCCTGCCTCACATCCTCAAAGCTGAATCTGGCACCGAGATTCAGGGTGTCGCCCTGGCCAAGTTCTCCCCTGGCGCTTCGGAACAGAACAAGCTCCTTCGCGTCCTCACAGCACTTGACCATCTCTACGAGAACAAGGGCAAGAAGACGGACAGTATGCCCGATGCCGATGCCAAGGAGAACACCAAGGAAGGTCTCTTAGGATCACTGTATTCGAACCCTACCTTTGGCGCCATGTGGGACAAACTCAGTGCCTGTTTGAGCGCGATCCGGCAGCGTGAGAACATGCTAAATGTGGCCACGATTCTCCTGCCTCTCATTGAATCACTCATGGCGGTGTGCAAGGACACCACGCTTACCGATGCGCCCCTGTCGCAGAACGTGGCTGTAAAGGATATGCTCCTATCCAGCCCACCTCCTGAGAATCGAATCGCAGGTTTGTTCTTTACCTTCACCGAGGAGCATCGAAGAATCCTTAACGAGCTCGTCCGCCACAACCCCAAGCTCATGTCCGGCACTTTCTCGCTGCTGGTCAAGAATCCCAAGGTGCTCGAATTCGATAACAAGCGCAACTACTTCAACCGTAGTATCCACCTCAAGATGGGCAACGCGCAGTCGCGCAACTCATACGGCCCGCTTCAGCTCCAGGTTCGTCGTGAGCATGTCTTCCACGATTCGTTCAAGGCGCTCTACTTCAAATCGGGGGCGGAAATGAAATTTGGAAAGCTCAACATCCGGTTCCACGGCGAAGAAGGCGTAGACGCCGGCGGTGTCACACGCGAGTGGTTCCAAGTGCTCGCTCGGCAGATGTTCGACCCCAACTACGCCCTCTTTATACCTGTCTCATCAGACCGCACTACTTTCCACCCCAACAAACTCAGCGCTATCAATGATGAACATTTGATGTTCTTCAAGTTCATCGGTCGTATCATCGGCAAGGCGCTCTTCGAGGGGCGCCTCCTGGACTGCTATTTCAGCCGTGCCGTCTACAAGCGCATTCTCGGCAAAGCTGTGTCTGTCAAGGACATGGAGTCTTTTGACCCTGACTACTACAAGTCCCTTGTCTGGATGTTGGAGAACGACATCACCGACATCATCACCGAATCTTTCTCGGTTGAGGATGACGAGTTTGGCGTTACCAGGGTAGTTGACCTGATCGAGAATGGTCGCAATATCGCCGTCGCAGAGGAGAATAAGCACGAATATATTCGCCTCATTGTCGAGCACAAGCTGCTCGCTTCCGTCAAAGATCAGATGGAGCACTTCCTGAAAGGTTTGTGGCCCCAGCCCCGCAGTAACATGGAGCTGTCACAGGGTCAACTAACATGGCATTAGGTTTTCACGAGATCATCCCCGAAGAACTGATTGCCATATTCAACGAGCAAGAACTCGAGCTTCTCATCTCGGGTCTTCCGGATATTGACGTCGACGACTGGAAGAGCAATACCGAATACCACAATTACACGGCAGCTTCGCAGCAAATCCAGTGGTTCTGGCGCGCGGTTCGGTCATTTGATAAAGAGGAGCGGGCCAAGCTTCTCCAGTTTGTCACGGGCACTTCCAAGGTCCCACTCAACGGCTTCAAAGAACTTGAGGGGATGAACGGCATCAGCCGATTCAACATCCACCGCGACTACGGCAACAAGGAGAGGCTCCCCAGCTCTCACACCTGCTTCAATCGTAAGTTTCAGCTGTCAGCAGACGTGGGAGTGCGCGACTGACATAGAGGTTACAGAACTGGATCTTCCCGAATACGAGAGCTACGAGATCCTTCGAACTCAGCTTCTCAAAGCCATTACCGCGGGAAGCGATTATTTCGGTTTCGCATAGACAGCTTCGGCACTGGTGCAGATAAGAGAGCGGAAAGGATTTCTCTGCACTGCATTGAAGAAAAGGAAAGTAGGAAGGGTCGGCGATCGGATTACGACATGGCAGTGAAAGGCGGGCATAAATTGCCCATGCTGCCACATTTTTCTTGTCTTAGTTGCCGTTTGCATTTGGCTCGGCATTCCTGGTGTGTTATAGTACTGGGGGGCCGTAGCGGCGTGCTATATGGCCTATGATCAAGTGTATATGTATTATTCGAGGTTTCTAGCGCTGCTAGCATCAAGATTTTGGGGATATGGGGGATTTTGGCGAGGAGGGCGAAGTGCAGGTCTCTCTTCTCGTCAGGTCGTTTGGAACGAGATCCACCATCCAGGAGTGCTTCTACAACTTATGCATCAGGCAATAGCTAGATTTTACATAATGTTGTGCAGTGCGCCCCGACACGTGTTGACTTGGGGGTAAGTTCGAATACCTACCATGGTTGGCCGATAGGCAACCTAGAGAAGCCGGAACAGATGTCACAGATGCTGTCAATCTGCAAGTGATGAGTTTGGTTGATGTGGACATGTCGCAGCAGACTGGGGGCTTCTTCTTGCGGCCCATATCCCACACGACTCGGTATTTACCGTCAACGAAGTTTTACCACTTGACCGCACTGGTCATTCTTGGAAGTTTGTACATATGCACCAGCCCCTTTGGCATTCGACAGAAGAATCGCTTGACACTCAGTGTAGACCTCAGGGTTCGCGACATCATCTACGCCCGGGGGGGGGATGCCGGGCCCAATCATGATAGGATAATACAGCATGGTCGCGATTCGCGATCATGTAAAGCGGCGTTGCTTCCAGTTGGCCAAAGCACGAACTAGGGTTCTGAAATTCAATGCGCTAAAAAATATTTCGCTACTTCACGTTTACCAAGTTGGGGATTCTCGAAAGTTGTATTGTACGCTAGCCCAATTAAAGTATGTAATGGTTAGGGCTATGTATATAGTATGTATGGCTGGAACAGCACACAATGCTCAAACCAAGCCCTAGGTCAGTTCAAATTTCCAAGGCCCACCCACCGGAGCCCGGAAGAACAAAACTACCGAAATTTTTCACCCACACTTTGCCAAAATCCAGTGCCTTGAATCTCACAATCCCACATCCGACCAGTCAACCACCGACGAGGTGAGCTCGCAGCACCCTCCATTGAATCGCACTTTGGCCCAGATTAACATTCTACTTCTTCAACAGACACCGGCAAAATGGGTATCTCACGAGACTCTCGGCACAAGCGCTCCCACACCGGTGCGAAGCGAGCGCAAGTTTTCCCCCTCCCATCAGTTACACTCTTACGATATACCAGGGTTTGCTAACATGTATTGCGCGTCTACAGTTTCTACAGTATGTTCCAATCCCCGCAATGATAACATATCCTCGAAGGTCCGCTTGGAAGGTGCCCGTCTCTAGCCCTCGGCGAGGGCGGGTAGCCGACCCCATGCGTTCTGAGCCTGTACACACGCTTTAGAAAGACATGGTTTTTCTGACAGCGCGGCAGGGAAGAAGAGAGCCTTCGAGCTGGGTCGCCAGCCTGCGAACACTCGTATCGGCGCCAAGCGCATCCATACCGTCCGCACTCGCGGCGGCAACCACAAGTACCGTGCTCTGCGTCTCGACTCCGGTAACTTTGCTTGGGCCTCGGAGGGTGTTACCCGCAAAACCCGTGTTATTGTTGTCGCCTGTGAGTCTTTTTGCCGTCTTCTTGCATGGGCTGGGCCGCAATATTCTGACAAGTCTGGTTTGCTAGACCATCCCTCCAACAACGAGCTCGTCCGTACCAACACCCTTACCAAGTCGGCCGTAGTCCAGATCGATGCTGCTCCCTTTCGTCAGTGGTACGAGGCCCACTACGGCCAGCCCCTAGGCCGCCGTCGCCAACAGAAGCAGGGCCAGACTGCCGAGGATGCCAAGAAGAGCAAGAGTGTCGAGAAGAAGCAGGCTGCCCGCTTCGCCGCTACTGGCAAGGTCGAAGGTGCCCTAGAGAAGCAGTTCGAGGCTGGCCGACTCTATGCCGTCATCTCCAGCCGTCCTGGCCAGTCGGGCCGTGCCGATGGCTACATTTTGGAGGGTGAGGAGTTGGCTTTCTACCAGCGTAAGATCCACCACAAGTAAGAGGTGGACGGTCCGGGTATGGTGTCATGGCGGTTGGGCAGGTGCACATTAAGCACAGGCCTGCATTGGCTTTTCGCCTAGGGTGTTGAAGGTCCCTTTTTTCTTGTTGCCCACTTTTCTTGAGCGTTAGGCTCTATGGAATGAAAAATCGAGGCAGCTGCGTTTTGTTTGGCAATTCATCACCGGGAACAGGCTGGGCATAGGTTTAGGGCGAGGGGGGAAATGACAAATACCGTGAGCAAACAGCCGTCTGACCAGACAACCATCTACTTTGTGATGCCTTTGAAACTTTGCGTTTTCCGTTGCATTTCATTCACAAGACACGGTGCTTTGCTCGGAACTTTCAAGATAACAAGGGGGTTGAAGCAAAACTCGCCTGGCTGCTCTCATTCTTCTCGCCAAGCACGAACTCTTTTGCCATATATCCATCCAGCCACTTGTTAAAAAGGATTTTTCCAACACTGTCTCTCTTACATACAAAATGAGTCATGAGAAGTTAGAAACGGAAAATAAAGGCAAAAATAAAATAGATAATACAAAAAACAAACCGCCTTGCGCGATCTTCAGGTAAGCACCACCTTTGAACTACTAAGTGCCGTGTTAGGACAATATGCCGGAGGCTGGGTTCTCTTGCGTCGCCGTGTTTTATTCTGGAGATGTTAAAGTAGGCTACGTGAGACTGGAACCAGTGATGTGTACAATTTATATGCGTTTTCTCGCTCAAATCCTCTAGGACAGCCTAGACCAGTCCAGTCCTAGAAAGATTAGGCCATTCCACTGTTTGTTTACACAAAGCCACCTCACAAGGACCGACCCGTTTGATGCCTCTAATGTGATCTCCCTCAGGGATGAAGAAGGTAAATACAGTGGATTTTCGTCCTCAAGCCGAGCATACAAAGTTCATTACCTGTGAAAAAACCTGTTTTTAAATAACAACCGTGGAATGGTGCGCTCACGTAGAGTTTGGTGTGGTATTTCCGCCATAAGAAAAGTCAGTTACTCTGTACCGATTCTCGCTACGAAAGGAACACGCTGTGCTGGTAGTTTTGCCGCACTGCTGCCGCAACATCTGTCGAAATCCTACAAACTCCCCAACACCTCGTTCAACTTCTCCCTTAAAAACTGTGCCTGCAAGTCCCTGACCTCCTCCCCTAGTGAATACCCCGGAAACAGCCCAAATGCGTGTGCCGCGCCAGGATAAATCTTGATAATCGCCTCGCTCCCGCTAGCCTGCCATTTGACGCCCATCAGAAGCGTATCATCCAGAAGCGGATCGGCTGTTCCGCAGATAAGCAGAGCTGGCGGCAATTTCCCTCCTACAGCGCCGGCAGCAAGTCCTGGGATATCCTCATAGAGTGGCGAGACTTCGGGCGTACGTCCCTTCTCAGAAGCTCCTTCGCCCAGGTAAGCATCGCGGAATTCAATCATGCTTTCTGTATTGATGAGAACGGGCCGGGAGGTGAGGACTTGCGTCGGTAGCCCGACGCTCAGATCAAACCACCCGTACGGCACAGTCACGCCTGCGAGACGGTGGTTTGGGCGCTCCCGGATGAGGTGGAACACGGCCTGGACCGCGAGGCAGGACCCAGCCGACTCGCCGGCTGTGGCGAGCAAAGGAGCATCAAACAGTACAGGGCCATGATCAGCCAGGTAAGTCGCTGCATCCTGGGCGTCGTGAAGGGCTGCTGGATATGGGTCCTCAGGCGCGAGACGGTATCCGACCGAGACGGCCGTAACCTGGCATTTGTTTGCGTAGCGTCGAAGCTCGCTGTCCCCACCACGGTGAGTAGCTATGACAAAGCCGCCTCCATGAAAGTGCATGAGAATAGCACGGCTGGGAAGCCCGTTGTCGGGCTTATAAACTCGTAGCGGAATCAAACGAGCGGCGTCACGCGAGGGTATCTCAGTGTCGTAGGCTTTGTCAAGGTAAACAGGTGCTGGGAAGATAGTCTCACTGCGTTCCAGCATCTCGCGGTATACAGCGGAACCCACGGCCGTCCATTTTGGTGCCTTTACCGTCGCTTGTTCGATGTATACATTGGTTGCTATCGTCTCCTCTGTGATATTGGCCGCGCTGAACCGGGACTCGTCAAGTGAGATGTCACTTGTGAGAGACATGGTCGATACCGACTGTCAGTGTGTAAAACCAGACTTCTTAATCTGAGAGAACGTCCAGACGAGCAAGCACATCTTCTTTTATTTATACCCAATCTCGTTCCAGGGGTGCACTTATTCTGTCTCGGCTCGGAGCGCCCCCAATTGCCGCTATGTCCGCCGACCTCCGGCTGAGACGGTAGCGCTGAAACCGAAACCCTTGCGGCGTATAGATACCCCAACTGAGAGAGGCCATTGGCCTTTAACTAGTAGGGGTGCGCAGCGGACGATATCATGTCGATGCCTGACTATCTTGACTAAGTCAGTTCATCGTCAGGCCGTAATGTAGGTAGGTAGCCACCTCAGAATGGCTCGGCACCCGTGTCCATGATCATTGCCCTGATCCAACCCTGACTACAGCGGCTCGGCGTGACGTCACGTGATTCCCCAGACATTGTCTGGCTTGGGCAGCCGACGGGGAAAAGAGGTCGAACTGTTAAACTACTGACCTGGCGGACCCGGCTTGCTTTGCACTGTGATGCCTATCAATCGCACGTCCAACTGGAGGCGGCGATGTCAAGAACCAGAGTTGCAAGTGACGGCCTCACAGGAGAGGCATTCAACAGCCTGCATGATGACGGTTTATCCACGCGGCGAGCCGCCAAAAGATGTAGCGACATCAATTGCCGATAGTATTCATCCCATATCTACTCAGATCCCTAGTTGATCCCGTCGGGCTGGTTGACTGTAAACCAAATGCCGGAAGCCGGAAGCCAGCTCCTGCGGAAGCGCAACAGCGGTGTTGCCTCGAGAGGAGAGGATGAAAAATGACCGCAATTTCGGTGTCAGTCCTGCACCATGCAGAGCCGCAGGCCAACCCTTCCTGAGGAAGCGGCAAAGCGCGGGAAGCAGGCTGCGGGGCTGAGGTAACTTGCAAGGCACCTCCTGACACCGCAAAATCACAGATGACAGCTGGTACCACTGAGGTCCACACGCCGTTTCGTTTCAGAGCGCTGCACGCTCCTTGTGGCGTGCTTATTTTCTGTAGTAGTTAAATGCAACTCTGTCAAGATTCCCAATCCCGTCATAAAATGTTGGAGCCGCAAAGTCCAATCTGCTCGCTGCCGCTGTCCAACGAACTTTGTGATGCAGTCCGCCATCCGACCTTGATTGTACATCCTCTCTGACGTAAACAGCTCTAGTCTTTTTTTTTTATCCTCGCAGCTGCCAAGTGCCAGGCGGCGCCCAGGTGCGTCCCGCAAGCTTTGCCAGTGTCCACTGGGACCAGGAAATCGGGGGGAAAGGAGGGGCCACGAGCGGCCCAGAAATTGGGGTTTAATCTCTCGCAACCGTGTCGTGAAACCTGCCGTCAAGTTGGGCCTGGGTACAATTAAATCTTGGATGATGCTGTGAGGGTGGCCCCTTTTCTGTGGAGGGGCGAGCGGGGCCCTCCCACTGGCCACGCAATGTTTGGTCCGGTGTCGTCGAGGGGCTTGCTGGGTCCCCACACCCGATCCTGGGCCGCTTTTCCAGCGACCAGCACCGTCATTCGAGAAAAGGGAGGGAGGCGCAAACGGCTTCTTCGTGAGCTGCAAACCTGCACCGCCCACAGGACAACAGGTCGACCACCCTCGGACTCCCGATCAAGCCCTGTCCACTCACGGGAACCCGGCGACGAGTTTTTGCAGCTTTTCTTTATCACCAAGACGCGGCCCTCGGCTCGACGCTCTGTTTTCGCCCTGTTTGCTCGTCTCCGCTGTCTCCTTTTCGCCCGTTTTCTCCCCATTTTCTGTCAGTCCACGGCTTCACCGTCGGGTAAATCGACCCAATTCCACATGGCCACACAGCTCGGCGCGTGATTGTCGCAACCCAGCTCCTCGCCTCGTTTGCAGACGCTGGCGCCACCATGTCGGCACACCACGATCCAGTTGCCCATGGGGCACAAGAAGACAAGAAGCCCTCGCCCGATACTTCTGACAAGGAGAATGTAGGTCGCACCGCTTCTTTCCTGTCTCAATTCCGGGCTGTTGACCCCCGTCGTACAGGACACGTTCGAAGATGCCGTCGATACTGCTTCAGTTCGCTCTCTAACCAGGCGCAAATCCTCAGTCAACCGCCCAAAGACTGGTGACGGCCCAGCTAGTCCCGATCCCGACGAGGATGTTTCTCCCGCTGCTATCACCACGAACCTTACACCCGAAAAGAAGAATCCCCACAGAATCTCCCAAACCTCGGATGCCTCTCTTGACAACGTCAATCTAGACGACGACCAGATCGCCGCTCCCCCTGTTCTAGCGCCCATCGCCAACCGACAAGCTGAACCGGCCCCAGACAAGCCCCCCGCCGAAAAAGAGCACAAGACGAGGTCATTCAGCAGCATTACCAGCTCTTTGCCTGCCATGCCATGGTCGCCCCCACCTCAAGCCGAGTCCCCAACCAGAAATACCCCGGCCCCAGCCCCCGCTCCGGCTCCCATTGGCAGGAAGCTGACCAGCCCCTTTTCTTGGTTATCAAGAAGTTCTTCCAAAGACCACACACCCGCGCCACCCACCGTCTCCCCTAGGAGGAATACCGCCAGCTCAGTCGCCACCCTCATGAGCAACCCTGAGATGATGCTGAGCAAACTGGAGGAAGAGAAGGACGGTGAGTCGGGGCCTGGCACGCGGGGCAGTCTAAAAGACCGTTTCAAGATGCTTCGGATGCGCGAGGAGGCAGGGATCACACTCGAGGATGATAAGGCTGGTGCTGTTGGTACTCCGGTAGTTATTCGAACAGGTGGTCCGGCTGCCAGTGACGACAAGGAACCTGGGCTGGCTCTCCAGCCCCCACCATCACCGTTGCCAGCGAGCCCAAACCCAGCGCTTGCTCCTGGAACAGCGTCTGGAGTTGCCGCTGGCCCTTCATCATTCTCAGACGCTCCCGTAGACTGGGATCTTTGGCAATCGGTTGTTTATGAAGGCCCTGCTGCTGTCGCTCGGACAAGTCCAGAGGAGCTAAACAAGGCCATCGCTACCGGTATTCCCAATGCCATCCGAGGCGTCATCTGGCAGGTTCTAGCTCAGAGCAAGAACGAAGAATTGGAGGTTGTCTACCGAGAATTGGTTGCCAGGGGTAGCGATAAGGAGAAGAATAGGCAAAGTAATGGGACATCCATTAGCGGAAATCTGAGCACCAAGGAGTCGACGTCGTCCGCGTCATCAGTTCATTCAGAGCATTCGACGGGTGTCAACGGGAATGGCGCACCATCGCCAACAGAGAAAGACACCGAGTCAGCCCTGAAGGCACAAGCCGTCGCGGCTGCCGAAAGGAAAAAAAAGGAAAAAGAGGACCTTGCAATGCTGCAAAAGCTGGAGAAGGTCATACGGAGAGATCTCGGCGCCAGGACCAGCTATTCTAAGTTCGCTGCCGCGCAGGGGCTTCAGGAAGGCCTCTTCGGCGTGTGTAAAGCCTATGCTCTCTTTGATGAAGGTGTGGGATACGCCCAAGGCATGAACTTTCTAGTCATGCCCTTGCTCTTCAATGTGAGTATGCCCCAACATTCATTGTACACCTGCTAACCCAAGGCAGATGCCTGAGGAAGAAGCGTTTTGCTTGCTCGTGCGCCTGATGAACCAGTACCATCTCCGCGACCTCTTCATCCAGGACATGCCGGGTCTTCACATGCACCTATACCAGTTCGAAAGACTGCTCGAGGACCTAGAGCCCGCTCTGTATTGTCACCTCCATCGCCGAGGCATCTCGCCACATCTCTATGCAACCCAATGGTTTCTCACATTATTCGCCTACCGATTTCCCCTCCAGCTAGTGCTTCGAATCTACGATCTCATATTCTCCGAGGGCCTGTCCGCCATCATCAAATTTGGAATAGTTCTAATGCAGAAGAACGCGTCTGCTCTGCTTGGCATGTCCGACATGGCCCAGCTGACCACGTTCCTCAAGGACCGATTGTTCGACGTTTATATCGATGCGGCCCCCTCTTCTCACTCAATTTTGGAGAATGGTTTCTTCGGTAGTAGTTCTTCTAGCATCGATAAGGAAGTATATCGTGCCGACCAGCTAGTCCAGGATGCTTGCGAGGTCAAGATCACGCCTGAGCTGCTCAAGACGTATGCGACCGAGTGGGAGGAGAAGACAAGGGTTGAGAAGGAACGAGAGACCGAGCTGGAGAATCTCCGTAATTCCAACGCCAGCTATGCTATCAAGGTACGACGACTCGAGGAGCGGATTGAAGCAGTGGATCGGGAACAGGCAACCCTTGCGACGGAACTGGTTCATACAAAGGTTGAGAATGAAGAGCTCAAGGATGAGAACGAGAGTCTCAGAGGCCAGGTTCAAGAGCTGCGGGTAGTCATCCAGAAACAACCAGCCGATATCGAAGCGGCATGGCAGCTAGAGCGAGATGATCTCATGAAGAGAAATGAGAAGGTTCACGACGAGAATCAAAGGCTGGAGAAGGAGCTGTCCGAGCTTGAAGATCAGCTCGTGCAGACGAAGCTCCGATATGCCGAAGTGAGTCTTTTGCCAAGTCTGCTCTCCTGACGCGTTTCTAATATACTGCAGATCAACTCGCAACACGAAACACTCACCCGCAAATGGACCGATTTGAAGCGCCAATTTAACTAATTTCCAGACTCGAGCCAGAGTCTGCTCTGTTCTACCACCACCCACCCCATGCATGCATATATAGGAAGGAGAGGCCTCATGAAAACACAACCCGGCGTTGGAAGAAAGGGATGCGAGAAACAAAACAAAGTCGGTAAGATAGGTACAACGGAGTAGTGTCTAGATAACAAGTTACCCTTGTCGTGAGACTGTTCGTCTTGGCACTGTCCAGGGTTAATCTGGAGAAATATCAGTGACAAAAAAACACCTACAGGTCAATTTCCAAGTAAGCCTCAACCAGGCGCATTTCCAGACGTGGTATCCGGCACGTAGAAACTCAAACAATCGCTAGCCCAATGAAACTCTAATCCGGGACCATAGATGTTTCTGGCTGAGATAGGATTAGATTCTAACCTTCAGACTGGAGCGGCGATTTGACGCTTGGTTCTGTTTCTCAGGGCGACGATTCCAACATTGTGCCTTTCTTTTCGCATCCCGTCAAAACCCACCCTCGCTGAGATTCTCATCAGTTGTAGGGCCATTACCCCATTGCTTGTCAGAGGACCCACTAACTGAGATTGGAACGTCCATGGTCGTTTCAAGCGCTTCCACTAGACACGAAGTCTTCTTTTAGCTGAAAGGCCCAGACCATTAATGATACACCTTTCCTGTATCTCCTCCCGCTAGGGTGTCGATAGTGAAGATGCCGTACTGAAACAGTCGCAGAAATATCACATCTCGAATCTCTCAAGAATAGTGCGGTAAGATGAGGGGCACTGGATTCATATTTACATACCTGTCTATCTATGTATTCTATACAAACAGAAAGCCCCAGCTGGCGGGGCCCATGTCCACCGTTCTGAATTACTGACTCTACTCGGACACTGTTTGCTTGCTTTGGCGTTGATTTGTCCATGCCAAGCTTGGTATCAACACAGTCTTCTCAAATGCGCCTGACACCTGGCTAGATTTCTAGTTGGACGTGAGTCTCGAGGGTGCGGGCATAGTAACCACCCGACGATCAGTATTACCTCCCTTCACTGGCAGTATTTAACAATCACGGCGACGGGATATCGCGAGTTACACGTGGCTACGGCCGGTGTAGCGGTTTATCATGAGACTGTAGTAAACATACTTAGATGCCTAGGTATTATGAAGGCGGTTTTTCGCCTGCTTCAACTCACCCAACAAAGGAGAGCTCGCTCGTTGAGAATACCGAATTAAACCCAGTTAGCTACCCCGTATAGGTAGGTATTCAATAACCAAAAATGCAACATCCGCATGACATGGCATCGTGAGGGGAAAAAAAAGAAACGTCCTTCACGGTACGGGACAAGGCAATCGCTGTCATCCATTTCCCACACTCCAGGCATGACAGCGATTCATGAAGGAAACCACTCTGTCCCTCGCCTCCCTCCGCTGCAAGCCCTAGCCCGACCTCTCCCGACGAAAAGAAGGCTCAGGTTTACCGGCCGCGGATGTGCAGCCTCGGCCAGTTTGGCGGCACCGTGGGCCAGTGCTACGGATGGGCAGATATACCTGCCACCGGCAAGGCTGCTTGTGGGCGGGCAGGGAAACGTACAGGGCTTTGGGTCTTGGTAACCCGAGGCGCCCGTGGGGCTGTCACTGAGTTTTGCTCTGACGAAAACGAAACCCCCATCTTTCATGCTCACTTCGATGCCGAGAATGGGGAAGGCGTGCAGAGCTACGGCACCTTTCGCTGCGAGTGGGAGGGCAGGACCAAGGAATGGCTGCTCTTTAGGAGGGGCACAAGAGGCAATATATGACTTCTAGCGGTGTCCCGGGAAGGTGTCGGGTCGAGACTGGAGGCGCTTTCTCATCAGGTAACTGAGCGTGAAGTCACTTCGGGACCACAGTTGTTGCGGTAGCCGTTGAATGACGGCGGGAGGGAGCTGGGGAGGTCAGCCACGGTGAAGATTTGGCATGAGGACCGTGAAAGGCCATAGCTAATCAATTTTTAATGTTCCGAGTCTCGGTGAAACAGCTGACAGCATCCTGAGCATCATCAACTGCAAATCTTGACGCAGGAAGCACCTATTGAAATCCCGATAACACATCGAGAGGCTCATCTGCCCGCACAAAATGCCAAGCAGATTCCCTAGCTACCAAAAGAATTAGAAATCGACCACTAACTCAAGTTGGGCGAACGACCTACCTACCTACTGCTATGTGCCTTATCCAATCCGTATTCTGAGAGGCGGTTCTCAGCTATTTTGTACCTCCGGACCCCGCTACTGGCTGAGCAGCTGAGCAGAGCCCAATGAGGTCTGATGATGCGCTCTCCACCGTCGCTGTACGCCTCAGTCGGTCTGAAAACAGCCCGCTTGGTGTTCCATATACTTTGCTCTTCGGCTTGGCGTCTCCAGGTGACCTCGTTGTGGTTTTGAGTGTCGTTCTTGGCGTTGCGTTGTAGCAAGACGCGCAGGGGCAGACGGCACCTGGCATATTTGGTTTCTTGCTTTTGTATTCTCACAGGCGGGTTTCTGTGTATCTCGAGTACGAGAAGGTGCAGCCTTGCAGGGAAGGGCTGCCGGATGGCGTCTTTTCTCACTTGGCAGCTGAGGACGGGTATCGGGATGTTGAATTTCAGGTTGACAAAGAACCAAAAATCAACCAGAAACGGCCGTAGAAAATACATGTCAACATATTCCCAGCGAGGTTGTGCGCCCTCATATACCAGCTCGCCAGTCTCGCGCCAAGCCAGCTTGAAGAGGTCAGCTGCAACATTCCTATCACGACCGCTATCTCACTAACACGGCTAGCATACACTAACACCAACACGCTCGCTTACGAGCCGACGATAGGGAAAACTACTGCCGACTTTGACCAGAGAGACACATAAGTTTTACTTCATTTTTATATCAGAGCCAGTCTTGTGTGTATATGTCGAACCCTTTTATTTTTTCCCTCTTTGTTGGGCACATTCAGATGCCAGAGGGAGGAAGACAAACTCTTCACGCCGCACTTTTAAGCATTGTGACACTGCGGCTTGCCAACCTTGCATCCCGTTGACCACCCCAGCGCCGAGGTGCGATTCGCTCGTCCACGTTTGCAAAGATTAGGCCTAGAAGGTCTAGAACGCTGGGCGTGCCTCACTCGGTTGATTCTTTCCCCCTTGGGTTGTCGTGCTTCCGCGTCACCTTTGTAGGTTCCTCGCATCGCCTTATCACGGGATACTACTGCCTCTAGGTACGAAGTAGACAGGTACCTAGCTCTTTGTGAGGTGGTCGCGCTGATCCAGCGAGTCGCCCAGTTTGCTGCTCGGAGGGTACATGTAGCCCCAGGGCCGAGTCGGGCATCCCACGCCATGGGTTTACCCCGCTTGTTGGTCAAACTCCTCCCTCCGCACCCAATCTGAGGTAAAGTAACGTAAAAAAAGGTGCAGCAAACCTCGGGTGCCATCCAGGCTGTCGGAGTCGCTCATGCTCCACGGAAGGGAAGGGAAGCCCCGCATTTCTACCAACAACACCCACTACCACTTCCATCTATCCCCCTTCCTCTCCGAAACACCCAGCCCATGCCAACTTCCAGAGCTGCCAGAAAACCCGAGTAGACAGATAGGAGGTACCTTCTATCTACCTGGCGGATCACCCCCTCATATTCTCCGAAGACCCGTCTCATATTCCCTCCGTACCGGGACGGGACACGTCAGTTAATATACTTGACATTCTTGGCGATTTTCCGGCATGTTGGGAATGCAAATGGGAGAGATAGGCAAGACCAGACCTCACGACTATACCGGATTTCACAAGACCCTGGACCGCAAATGTTTCTCGGCCAGCTCGTCTCGGAGGTCACTTCACCTTTCTCAACTCGTCTCTCCTTCCCTCCCTCGTGTATCTCATTTGAATTGCCGTTCTCCCTTCCCACGGCCTCGCACAGAACAATTCAGGAACACAAAAGATTATGCCATTTGCCAAGTCTAGTTTCCGCTCCGCCTTCTTCGCGAAAAGACACAAAGAGTAACACATGCATCAAGATTTGACAATGAAAGAAAAACCACCCGCCACCGCCGCCAAGCCTACCGTTTTACGAGATGTAGAAACGGCTTTGGACAGGACCTATTGTATGTAGTACAGGGAGAGAGAGAGAAACCCCAATAAAAGCCAACCCTCCGCTCGCTTTCCCCTTTCCCAGATCTATAACAGATTGATGATTTGTTTGATGCCCTGTTCCCATTTGTTGGTCTCGCTTTCTGCCTTCCGTCATCTTCCCATTAAATGCCAAGCGTAAACTCAACGCCAACGTCAATATCACGAGCTAGGAAAAAGAAACGCCAATGTCAGCATACCACCGCCCGCAAAGCCTCCAAAGAAGGAAAAAAGGAAGTCAATATTTCCACTTACCCATCTTGACAACCTTGGACAGCTGCACCGCCTTCTCGGCAGCGCTCTGTAGGTCATCAATCGAGAAAATCTTTAGGCCCGAGTCGTTGATGATCTGGTGAGCATGCTCCATGTTGGTGCCCTGGAGACGAGCAATGATGGGGATCTTGAGGTTGAGCGTCTTGACTGTGTTGATCAGACCATGAGCAATAGCGTCGCACCGGACGATGCCGCCAAAAATGTTGACGAAGATGGCGGTAACCTTCTGATCACTGGTGATGAGCTCAAAAGCCTCCTTGATGGCCGCAGGAGTAGCACCACCTCCGACGTCGAGAAAGTTGGCCGGCTGACCACCGTTTAGCTTGATAATATCCATGGTAGCCATGGCAAGGCCGGCACCATTGACCAGACAGCCAATGTCACCGTCAAGCTTGATGAAGTTGAGGCCAGACTGGGCAGCCCGCACCTCCTCGGGGTCCTCCTGTGTCGTATCGCGCCACTCAAACATCTCCTTCTGGCGGAACTCGGCGTTGTCATCGAAGCCAAACTTGGCATCCATGCACATAACCTTGTGGTCTGACGTCTCCGAGAGAGGGTTGATCTCGATCTGAGTAGCATCCTTGTCGAGGAAAATCTTGTACAGCTTCTGGATCGTATCTTTGGCGTCCTCAATGCATTGTTCGCTGAAACCGAGTTTCGCGGCGATACCGCGAGCAATCTCGTCCGTGACACCTACATTGATGTCAATGTAGGTGGTATTGATGGCATCCGGGTTCTCCTTGGCGACACCCTCGATGTCCATGCCACCCTGCGACGACGACACAATGACAGGGCCTTGTGAGGCTCGGTCCATAAGGACGGCGAGGTAGAATTCGCGGCGCGCGAACTTGCGCTCGCAAATGTAGACGGCATTGCACAGACGGCCGCCGGCACCCGTCTGCTTGGTGATGAGTTTGTGACCGATCATCTGCTCGGCAAACATCTTGGCTTCAGTGGGCGAGTAGATGACGCGAACACCACCCTTGAGCCCATTGTCGAAGCTACCCTTGCCACGACCGCCAGCCAGAACCTGTGCTTTTATCACCATATCCTCGGTACCAATCTGTTTCGCGACGGCTTCGGCCTCGGCAGCCGTCTTCGCGACGGCACCCTTGGGGACGCCAATGCCATACTGTTTGCCGTTCGGCGTCAGATGAGATCTCTCGGGAGAGGCTGAAGCGGGTGAGACGAACCTGGTTGAGGAGATCCGCAGAGAGGTACTCGTGAATGCTGAGGGCTCTCCGTTGTTGTGCGGCACCGGGAAGTCTGACAATAGGCGACACCTGCATGCAATTGAGTCAGGTCCATGATTGATTGCGCGAAAACGTGGTCGCGAAACCACGAAAGAAAGGTTGTGCTGACCTTGGGAGCAAAGGCCGAAGCCAACGCGCGACTGCGACCAAGTCTGAACATGATGATTGATGTGCTCGCCGATTGTCGAGACGGAGGGGAGATGGATGGGTGAAGGTTTGCAAGCTCGCAGCAGCCCTCACTTTTTTCTTCTGGGTGTCGAAATGACGCTCGAGTGGTTGCTGGGCGCCGCGTCGCAGAACTGGATTCAGAGCTCCACGGAATCTCCCGAGCCAATAACCGACCGTCCAAAGCGCACCTGCACCAGCTGCGTGACCCGACTATCTCCGCCAACCCGGGTCGGCATCAGGCAGTCTAGGAAATGCACCACCGAGTTTGTGCTCTCGATGCCTTACAAAACTGAATCATATACATTTTGAATCTTGACCGTCTCCGGCAGTGGGTACGCATCACCTCCAAAGTCGGCACCCACATCCAATTCCCCAACTATCCCGGATTCCCAGGCACATACTTTAGGCTTGCTCGTCAGTTAGACATAGGTATCTAGGTTCGGTGGGGGTAGTCCAAATTCTCTCCAGTCGGTGCTTTATGGGCCTGGAAATCAATAACCACTTGGCCTAGCGCATCGCTGTGAACATGCGTGTACATTGACGATATTAGATATTGGTAACGCTGAGCCCTAGAATGTCAATCCTGTACTTCGTAAGCATATTCCCGATACAGTTGGAAGTTGCATATCTGTTTTGGTCTTGTGCGCGTGCTGGAAGCAGTGAACACCTTGTTAAGTGGGCAGTGCATTCCAACCTCTGAAAGATTGTTCGCGTGCGACTTTGTGGGTATCGAGGAGGAGTTTGCACAAGATATGAACAGCTTGGAAGTTGTTTTGCAAGAGGTCAAGGCAGATTATTTAGACTTTACTGCGTAATTCCAACATTTAAGGCCTTGAAATGTACTTGTTAAAACCTTGAACATTGTGATAAAGGCCTTAAGTTTTCATTGTCAACCCCTCAAAAAATAGAAATCAATGTTGGGGTGGGTTGGCCTAGAGGCTGCAACCAAGCCGTGAAGTACCACGCAAACAATCTTTCAGGGGTTGGACGGAACCAGAAGGAACCCACTTGTTTTTAAACACCATCTCAAAATTTAGCAGCCAAGCAGCTCACTGACCAACAACATCCTGAGCTCGCTCACTGAACTGCCTCAGCCGCTGCAATTTCATCCATGTTTGACACCCTTCATTTTATTCGCGTCTTCAAACCGTAAATAAAAATCAATCCAATCCCATAAAATGTCATCTTCCCAGGCCCCCGTGGCCCCCAACCTCGACGAAGTCTTGAACCGCATCTCGCTCGGTATCAGCAAACAAGCCCGTATCCTTGAGACATTCAGCAAGCACCGCCAAGCTAGCACCACCAACACCAACGGGGCCATCCACGGGACCACCAACGGAATTTCCCGAAAAGGCTTCTCCTCCCTCTACTCGCAACCCAAATCGCAACCGCAAAGCCCCAAAACCACCACTACCTCGAGCAGCAAATATGACCCGGACGCCGGCCTAGCCGAAACCTTCAGCTTTCCCAACACAGGCTTAGGCTTCGTCCCCGTCTCATCTGACGCAAGCAAAGGAGGCTCCAAATTCAAAGAGGAGCAGAGTCTCAAGACGCGCCTGCTTGGTCGTGGGCATGATAGGGAAAAAGCGCAGTCTCAAGGGAAAAAGCGCGGCGCGGCAGCGGCGGATAGTGAAAGTGAGGAGGATTTAGGACGGAGCGCAGTGGGGAAGTCAATGTTGAATGAGAGGAAGAAGCGAGCTAGGGCGGAGGGGGTGGTGTTGATGGAAGTAAACCGGTGGGGGAGGGTTGGTGCCGGCAGGGAGAGGTCTGTGGCGGAAGAGGGGCAAAGTGCCGAGTCTGGGGTTCATGGTAATGGGAAGGGGGAAGGCAAGCAGAGTGTGGATGATGTTGCTGCTGGGGAGGGAGATATCTTGGGGCTTTTGAGGATAGATGGGGCCGCTGAGGGAAGAGGGGAGGAACGAAAGAAGAGAAAAAAGAACAACAACAAGAAGAAAAAGAAGAAGAAGAACAAGAAGACTGAGGAAAGTTGAGTTTTGAGCGTGGTCACGCGGGGATCAAGACCTGGAGGTAGACACCCGGCTTCTTGGCTCCATCAGCGACAACAGGGAAACGACAATAGGGACAGGCAATTCCATTGCTTAGCTACGTGTCTACTGGATGAAAACCATAACTTGACCTTTGTGGGGTCAAAGAAAATAGAGACGCATACAACAAGATTTTTCTTAAAAATTGATGATCACAAAAGAATCAGTTACGCGGAATTGAATCCTGATACACGGGTGAGCTGGGGGAAGCAAACGCGTAAATCAATCTACCACTGCGCCATGCCCGAGGAGAGTTTTTGCAGGTTTTGTAGGCATGGGGAAAGTGACCCTATCCTATACAAAGCATGGTTCGAGCAGAGGAACTGCGCTCAAGGAGGCCAGAAAGTAGTCAGATCCATCGGTCGTTGACACAAGGTGGTACTTCCAGCCTGGATCTCACCCAGCAGACGGGAACTCCAAGTATAGCGCATCGAGCACAGCGAAACAAAGCGCAGAACAGATGCAATGTCAAACACATTACTTAGTGCAATATTCAGCAGTATGCTTACCTACGAAATCCTGCCCACGTTTGCTCCAGACATAGATCGTCTTGGAAGTACAAGCAATTCTTTTCCCGCCATCGTACAAAGCGACCAACTTTCAGGCAGGTAAATATCTCCTTACCTGCAGACCACCATATAGATAAGCGAAAGAGGGGTTTACAAAAAAAAACCGACAAAAATCGAAACCCTTTCCAACCTCAGCCACGCTAGTCGAATAGCCAATACCGCTACTCCCGCCAAGATGGTATAGTAAGAACATTGTTCCATCCAAACAGGGGGAAAAAAAACCGGAACACAAAATCCAACGAGGGTCGAGAGATGTAGACAGGTAGGCCGGCATCGAACCTTATCACGCCATGAATTCGTGAGTTCAGATCATCCAAAAGGCCTCCCAGTGTCGACATGAGGAAAAAGAAAAAACCAGCATGATAGCATGCTATGTGCACCCAATTAGATACGTATGTCGTCAATTGTCTCCCAGAAGTCGTTAATATTCGGCCGTAAGATGATTAGGGATTCATATCACACGTCTATCGAGACGAGAAGACTCGGGAGGGCGAGGGCTATATGCAAATGGAGGAGGCGTTGCCCCTAGCGCAAGTGCTCTAGAGGCACACGACATCATTGAAGCCGTTTCCGCTTGCGGTCGTCGTCACCGCGTGGATCCAACTCATCTTCGTCTTCTCTCTCGGCCGTATCCGTCGGATTGAGGATATGAGCCATGCTTCCTCGCCTAGTTGGCGGCGCCGAGTTATCCCTGACTGACAGATTTTTGTTGTCGCCCCGATTGGCAGAGGTCCATGACCAGCTCCCGAAATTGTCAACCGCCGGGGCGCCGTTGGCAAAGGGAGGTGGTGGAGGCGTCGTAGGTCTCGAATGCGGTCGCGATAAGCCCTGGAAAGAGTAATGAGAGAGGGAGTCGCGAATCCGCTGGTCCTCAGGAACCGGTGCCCGGTTGGGTGACGAAGGCCACTGCGAAGATGGCGGCCCCGACGCAAACGGCGGGGGATTGCTCGGCTGCCAGCCGTGAGCGCGAATGTCGGCCGACGTGTGACGACGGGCCAAACTACTTGGAGGCAACTCAACATTCGCCAAGGGATGTGGCCCAGGCGGTGGAGGTGGTGCCTGGGCACGTAGAGACGACGGCGACGACTGTGTGGTGTTCGCGCCTATTGAGCCATATGGGCGACGGGTGCTGATCGACAAGTTAGAAGGCACCGGTGGGCGGTAGTAGTTTGGTTGGCGGGATTGGGGAACCGCGAGATTGGATCTTCGAGGATCGTCTTGGGGCAATTGCCGTGGGGAGACCGGAGCATTCTCGATATTGGAAAAGTAGCTGCGGGAGCTGGCGAAAAGCGGCTCGTGGGGTTCCTCCAAGGACCGGAACATGTCCATTTGCCGCTGGACCTCGAGCTGCAAGGCGGAGACTGGGGCAAATTAGGCTATTCTGGTACCAAAAACTTAGGGTATGCAACCACCTACCGTCCCGGTGTATCGGGTTGTCAGGGTTTGGTGCAAGGGCAAGCACCGCCTGTGATAGTTCGCGATTAAATTGGAGCAATCGAGACACCGTGTCCATGATAGTCTGGTGCTTGACGTGCATGAACTGTGCGTTTTCCTCGTGACGCTGGAGCCGACTGCTCAATTCGTACAGCGTGTGCTCGATACCGTTAAGCCGGGGATCACCCCCTTCCTGCATAGGCGGCATTTGCTCCGCGGGGGTTCCCGGCTGCGATGGTGGTGGCTTCTGGCTGCTGAACTCTCGGTGTACTAGCGCATGTCGCGAGGCACGGCGTTTGATCTCTCGCAGTCCGACCAGGTCTCCGCGTTTAAAGTTGCCGTTGCCGTGCTTAAACTCCCACAGTGTCGCATCTGGCGTGCCGTGCTGAAAAACATCGCTGACTTTGTGGAAGCCGTACATATTAAGCTGTCGCACAAAAGACGAGATGTTGGTGTGCTTGAAGTATTGCCTGCTTCTGGTCAGAAATTGCGCTCACGACGTACACCATGAAGAGACTCACGCTAGGACTTTGGAGAACTCATGCGAGGGCTGCATAACGAAACTCTCGGCCGTCGGCGTCCACGCGATGAGGTGTGATATCGTCTTGTCTTCCAACATGCTGCCGTCGTCGTTAGTACCCTGAATCGGGAGCAAGCCAAGGGGCTGCGTACTTGTACAGCTTGTGGATAAAGGCCGTCTGCACAATCTTGGGTTGGTGGACCGCCGCCGCCGCCGCCACTGGCGCGGGCATGATAATGTTGTCGGCGAGTGGCTGTTCGCCCGAGGCGGCTTGTGGCTGCCGTTCACCCACGCCGTTGACATTGACATCGCTCTCGGGGCTTTTGGTAGCTGAGGCGGGCGCTGACGAGTTGGTAGGCGTCGTGATCTCCATCGGCTCGCCTGGCGAGGGAGCCGACATCTGGATCGTGGGGGTGATTATGGGAATCGTTCTCGCACCCATTGGTTCTTCTGGGCCGTCAACCAAGTGATTTCTAGGCACACTCTCAGTGGCAGTGGCCATCTGCCCTGCGACAAAAGTCAGCTAACTGAGGTCCAAAGGAGCCACAAGAGGAAAAATCCGCCGAGGGACCCGCAATAGCTCTAGCAAAAACGGCGGCGCATGCGGGCGTTCCAACGGTCACCTCTCAGAGATGTAAGTGATCGTACCTCATTGCTCCCGGCGAAACTTCAATCGTCTGCGTATGTAAAACGGCCAGTACGGGGCGCCGTGTCTGCCCTTGTTCGTGGCCGCAGTCGTTTCCTGGTACCTCCTATCCTCGGTGGCATCGACCTGATCCCACGCTCCTCCAACCGCAAAACTTTCTCCTACGGGTCGCGGCAACGTAGTTCCTCGCACTCTCCTGTTCCAGGCAGGTATGCTCGCCGTCGTCGGTGGGCCGGTCGGTCGGCTCGGGTCAATGGTAGTTATGGGCGCACTGCAAGAAGGGGGGTGGAGGGGAAGGAGAGGCAGGTTCGGAAGGAACAAGTGGAGCGGAAGGTGTTCTTTTTTGTCTCTGGCGTGGTGGCGCAAGGACTCGGGGCTAAAGCGACCAGGTCCTCTGCGCAGGCTGGCTGATTGGCAGGACTGGAGACGATCCGGGGTGGGAGGCTTTTGTCGTCAAGGGGGGCGTGTGCAATCGCAACTGTCGAGTCCAGTGCCAGGAGGGGGGGAAGGTTGTATCCGTGCCGGAAGGCTTGACACAGGGCCTCTTCTCCAGTGCAAGCAAGTCGCAGCGAGTGGCTTGTGCGCGTGAAGGGGCCGCTCCGGAAGCAATGCAATGGTGAGGGGTACAGGGGTTCGGCGGATGCAGGCGGTAAGGTAAGGTAAGTGGTACCTTGGACAGCACACTCTGCGATGTGGCCCCGGCGTTTTAGGCTTGGGGTGGTCTCGCAGATGCTGTAGTGTTGTCGATCCAGCAGTGTTCCAGAAGCTCCGTTAATAGCTTTTGATGACACCTCACCCAGAACTCTCTCCCACGCGCCGGCAGACCACAGGACCGACGGAAGGGAAATGAAAATCAAAGCAGACCGGGAAAGAAAGCAAAACGGTTGCACTTAGAAAAACGGGAGGGATAACGCGGAGATCGGAACACTGACCATTGGCAGAACTGGACAGAGACAAGGAAGCAGCAACAAATGCCAAGCGAAGGGTGTCGACAAGGACCAGCTTGTTAGCGGCATGCGTCTGGGGGACGGAGCTTGACCAAGTTGGGGATTGCTGGCATAGACCATCGCATTGGACTGGATTGCAGATTTGCAATCTTCCATGCTCCCATCGGTACTACAACTTTTCTTTTTCAACCGTCGACACGCGAAAACCAGGATGCGTGCATTTTAGTTCCCGCAAGTGCCGCAACACCAGATTGGCCGAAGAAGTTGACCAGTCTGCTCTTGCTGACAGCGTTGCGGCATCGGAAATGTTGCGCAGGAGGGCCAAGGACGCCGTGGCTGGCCAATCGTGAGCCTCCCGAACGCACGGAGACGGAATGGGGGACGAGGCGCTGAGACCAAGCCAACCACAACGACCGAGCACTAAGACAGGATTCCGTTTTGACCAGCCAAGGAACCTGGAACTGGCGAGCATCAATTGTCAATAATTTTGGACCGGTTAGATGCACAAGACGGCGCAGACAGAGCGTGATGGGGGCCAGGGGCCATCCACGGCTGCGCCATGTTTAGCATCGATGCGTCTCGAGTCAGGCGTTTGCCACAAAGGTGAATGGGTTGGCTGTGGATGGGATGCTCACAGCGGCAGTCGGGACTATGGCCATCTAGACCCTCTTGTAGTGCGGTTTCCAACTCTGTGCGGCGAAGCTTCAGTCGGGGCAAAGAGGAGGACCTGGATCATGACACACGGCAATCCGTGCGGCCGATGCGCGCTATTCTACATTGTATTGTGATGTATCCATTTCCCTGTCATCTAGTGTCGGGCCCGGATAACTGCCACAGCTGAAAAGGACTACACTGCGGAGTACTACTATCTAGGACATAAAGGTGAAGATGGTCGACGAAATGCGGGGCCTTCCTAATGGAGAAGTTGCGAGCAATCTACCCGCGAAATCGCCGCCGTTGCCACCTTAGCTGGATCTATTCTTGAGATGTCCATATTAAGTGTGGGCTAGGCAAGGAGGCACCTGGCGTGTGGCAGGCCATGTGTAACTGCCAATTACAGCAAGGCTGCGCAGAGGAATTTGGGGGTAGTTACAGCCCACGACGTCCACGACGTCCACGATCGATCCATAATCTTCCGTTTCAACCTTCGGCCGACCTAGCAGATTTAGTAGCGACTGGTGGGGACGAAAATGGAAAACGGCCGAACGGCAACAACCTAAGGCCATCATTGATGGCAAGTGTACTCCGTGCAGTCACACATCCGGCAAAACAACACTGCGCGCCCTCAGCTTCATTAGGTAGGAACCAACTCGAAGCCGGTGCTGGCTAATATTGACGTTAGTTGGCTGGCTATGGATCCCACCAGCTGCACATGGAACCCGGAAGATGGAGAGGCGCGCAATCCGACACTGCGACGTCGGGATTCAGCAGACCACTTCCCTCAATTTAAATCAGTCTCTGATTTTGCTTATCCCAGCTGTTTCTTGTGAGTTGCGAGTGTTGAGCTCAGGTCGGTAACGGAGCAAGGGTGTTCCTGGTTTGAATTGTGCACCCTGGTGGGTGGCAGCTGCTTGTTGAGGAACTGGGCGCTGGTGTGATGGAACCAGGGACCCAGAGATCTCACCCAGCGCATCTCACATCGGCCGGTTTGTAACCATGCTCGCCTGGCCCGGGCCCCAGCTCCACCCCTACCTAGATACCGAACCAGCACCATCGCCCACCGTCCTGTTCCCTCCCAGCTGCCAATTCACACGTCGAGGAAAATGCAGCGAATGGCAAAACCAAGGCCAGAGGTGTCGCAGGCGCGCACTGCACCGCGCAGGCCCGGCTGCAAGCGAGAAGGCGCAAGACCCCTGAAATTTCGTCCCATGTTCCCCTTACTCTTTCTCTGACGGTGACGGTCGACAATAGCGGTGCCTGTTATAGGCCAGGCCGCTGCTGTCGCCCAGCCTATGACGGCAGCTCTTCCGGGTCGAGCGTCTTACAGCATCCCCATTGGGCTGGTGCCGGAATTTTGCACATGGTCCGCATGAATCTTGAACGCTCAGCTCACCTACAGGTTAGGTTCATTGCGCCCACCAAAAGAAATATCCGATCTTTGAGCGCCCTCTTCCTCCTTCTCGACGGGAAGGCACCTATATTGCCGGTTGGCTTCGACATCCGATCTTTCAGCCGTGCACGTCGTCATTCGTTTGTTACGGCACACGTTGGGGTGAGAGTGTGTCGCACAGGTCGGGAATCTGGTAGGCTCAGACATCGGCAAGGCCTCCTGCTCCTTCCGCTGTCCGTCCCGGATGGAACTAGCTCTGGACGAGCTCTGGGCGACGTCGCCGAGTTTTTGCTCGACCATAGACGCACAACGGCCGGTTTGGGCGAAAGACGTCGCGGCGTGCAACGTCAAGAATGGGAATGGGAATGGGAGCGGGGCTCTACGCAACCTCGCGGTCTGAGCCCGGTGAGGATAGAGAGAAATCCCATGTTTCACACTTCTCTTCTAGACACCGTGGGAACTCGAAACGCATGATCACCTACTTCCTCTATTTCTCCATGCGGCATCCACGTACTGAGTGCCCCCCTATAACGGATGACAATATAAGTCGAAGCCTCCGGTTTATTGCTCGTCCACCCTTGTCCGGCTGGGGAAGAGGCATACCACAATACCACCTTCTTTTCCCTGAGCGCCTACCGTCATAACCCGTCATTATCACCTGCCACTCAACTCGCGCCTCAGATTGTCCAGATCTGCCTCGGGTTGGCGTGCCGTCAAGTCGCCGATCTTACAGGCGCCGTGGACCAGGCAGCAGAATCCATAAGGTCTCTCACCCTCGCGATACTACGATACATCGACTCTCGCCATTCCAGCCGCCTTCGCAAGTGTATTTGTGATCCACGGCGGAATTCTACGCGAAGCTTATCACAGTCTCAGCTGCTTCCTTCCCAGGTTTCCACCTACCTTCTCGAACGTTGAATGAGTTGCTCGTCCAAGGTTAGCCACAGCATGCACAACAAAAAAATCGACAGCAAACCTGCGACATTCTTACCATCCCTTCCTTCGCCAAACATCGGCACTTTGTCTGTTCTTCCACCAATACGGGAGCCCCTCGGACAGTTCATATCCACCAGACGTACCTTCGCCTACCGAACCCATCCGGCTTTGATGTCCGCCCGGGCGTTACCGCGGTTTGGGTGCCTGTCCATGTCTGACCGCGCCGCCACATTTCGATTGCGGTAACTAATTCATCGGTGGGGTCTAGTTGGCCGAGGGCCTGACGGCACGCCATGACCGGTTTTCATTCTCTTCCGTCTTCGGATGGCACCCGCCTCTTAGGCTCACACTCCCTATCGTCGGGTTTTCTGAGGTGAGTACTTAGGTGAGGTGTCGGGGGCGGTAAGCTTGGCTCCCTAGAACACCCTTGTTAGTTTTCGAGTCCGTACTACCATCACTTCCACCTGCGACGCTCTCTTTCCTGGCTACCTGCGGCCAGGTTCTGGATAAGTGCTACTACGGAAGCTTCCTGACCGGTTAGCCAGGCGATCCGGATCACCGTCTTCGGTATACCAGATCGGCCGGGCTCGGTTCGAGTCGGAAACATCAGACGCCATGCCTTATTTTTGGATCTTTACGGGTCCACACTGGCAAGTCATCAATCGCCCAGTTGGCGTACGAACCATGATCTGCTCGGCCAGGAAACACCGTTCCATTATGCCTCGGAATCACCGCCATGGAGGCTGTTGGGCCCCCGATCTGCAGAGGCCAAGGCAGAGTGAAAGGGTGGGTGGTAATGCTGAGACCCCTGGGCTTTCTTTCCCGTAACAGCTCGCTTTCACAGGAACAAAAATAACACCAGTCGCCTATACACGCAACACAAGTTCCATTCAGCTGGGTCGGGCTCTTTTTCTTCTGTTCTACATTTCTCTTCGGTCTTCGGGCCCTTTTCTCCACCCGCTGTAACTTCTCAGGCCGGGTTGCTTGTTTCTGATTCGGTGCACCAGCAACAAGTGGCGGTGGCGGCGCGTGTCCCAGGTTCGCTGTCTTGGTCATTCTGCCACTGTCTCTCTTTTCTTTAAACCGGTGCAACTTGACACGCATCCCACCCCCCTGCTACTGCCCAAGAGAGGTTGGTGTCCTAGGCCACTTGCCAACTTAGATGAGCGGCACTACCCTCCCGATTCGGACGGCAGCTGAGCTCGCATGGGATCGAAGACCGGAGACCTAGGGGTGTGTGTTTAGGCGGCTGAAGGGCGGTCTAGAACCAATCTTTCCATGATCTTGTCTCAAAGTCCCCATCGTTGAGTCGCGAGTGAGGTCATATGTCTATGATTGCTGGGTTGATGGCTTGTTGTTGGCTTCACGCCCGTGAAACGCAGCACTCAGTGTGACACGGTGCTCTCACGTCTCGCTACCTGGAGAGGGAGATTGGGACTTGCATTGGCAGTCAGTCCCGTGCATAGGTGCTTGGTACACACGAAGCCTCGCGGAAGAGGTGATGCTACAGAATTATGCCACTGGTCATTGGGTGCAAACAATCACCACCTGCATGACCTGGGGAACTTTTTGCTGTTCCGTTCTGTACCGGCCAGACCAAAAACTCAAGAAAAATAGGATGATAGCACCAGCCCAGCTGAACTAAGAAGCTGACTCCCCAACCACCCCATAACTGCACTTCAGGGTGATGCACATATTGTATATCTGACAAATACCCACTGCAAAACGAACATTTCCGGCTTACATAGATACCAAGCTGCACAAGCGTGGCAAGTAGTCGTGTATAAATGGATGCATGGATGTATAGATAGATGGGCAGCTGCAACTTGCAGCCAACAAGCCACCAGAACATAAGCCATACCTTGCATGAAACCACACTCACATACGGAGAATGTCAGCATGGCGGTTTGGATCTGAATCTGAATCCTGGTCTGAGGCCAAATTCCGATTGGTGATGACCTCAGCCAGTTCCCTAGATGTTGAATGGTGTCATGGTTAATTGTAGTTTTGATACGCTGGGGACCAACACCTAGCCCAATCATACATACTGACCGCCCTAAACTGACTTGGATCTTTTTTTCTACCTGACTGTACACCGTTCCAATTTTTTAAATTTTTTTTTTTCCATTTTTTTTTCTCTCTCCATGATTCTCTACCATGTCCAGTACTTACTAGGGCCCCAGGTCATACACTTCATGCGCGTATCTTGACAGCGAATATTCACTGTAATAACCCTCTCTGACCCTTGAAGTTGGTCGGGTTAAAAGTCCAAAACCGGCCCCTGTCAGGTAGATTATTGTCCAAACCCAAAAAAATAAAAAATGGAATGGTGTAGCACCCAAACTGAACATAAACTGCATCCATTCACCAACCATGTACTATACCGCCTCTGCCACCGTGCTCCCCCTTCCTCCAGGTCCCAGTTCTCATCCAACTTCCCTAGTTGTCACACCGCAGACCAAACCCCCCACCCGCTCCCACTCCAGTTCCCATCTGTGTCCGATAGCCCGGATTCGGTCATATAGTAGACCTAGATATATCCCGTAGTATCAGGCGGTGTGAACTAGGTTAACAACCCTGTCGTAGATTGCTCATGCCGTTACTAGTTTCCGACAAGACCTTTTATTCATGCGATGTCCCTATATATGAACGTTTATGCCCCCCACCCCCTTTTTTTTGTGCCCAACGTCTAGCTAGGGATAATCAGTGGGGAAGGTTATTTGCAATGTCAAGAAAAAAACGGCAACAAGGCAATAGATATCCAAGGAAGGCGGGATTGTGATCTGTCATATCGGATTGCATACAGCAGGCGTGGGTTGACGCAAGTTTGATATTCTCGAAGTGCTATCTCTCCAAAGATTGGATGTCGTTTATATTGTGAATCGTCATCAGGAGCCATTCAAAGCTTATTAAAGACAGGTAAACACCAAACAACTAATAGTCATCATCATCGTCATTGCCGTAATCGTCACCACTACCACCAGCCCGCTTCTCTCCCACCTCGCGGATCTTCTGCCCCAAGATTGTCCTCCCGTACCGCTCGGCGATCTTAATAGCAGCCTCAACCATCTTGCCGGACTGGTCGCGCATGAGACTTACAATTTCAAGAGCACGCATGCCGCGCTCCTCACCCTCGCGACACTCGATGGCCAACAGTTGCAGCAGCGATTTGTCAATATCCAGCTCGAGGCGGGAGAGGGTAGACCTTTGGCTTGCTGTTGACCGAGTAGCGTCAACGAGGTCGGCGAGCTGTGCGGCCTGGATACCCTTAAGGAGGTACGACTGCTCAAACGCCTGGGTCTCACGGACGGCCGGATCCTCATCCTCCTTCTTGGGCTCGTCCTCCGAGCTCTCGCCGTCCATGTCAATATCATCGTCGTCTTTGAGGTGGCCAATTCTGTTCTTCTTGGGTTTGTTCTTGTGCCCGCTGGGCACTGATGTGAGAGGGATAGAAAAGTCAAATTCGGATAGTAGCGGGCGGGGGAAGTAGGGGTACTGATCGCCTCCTTTGAGAATGATACAGTGGAACTTGCTGTCCGCGACGGCAATGGGGTAGTACGCCTCCTTCTTGCGACCTGAGGCAAGACGTGGGAGGAGACGGGTATCAAGTAGGGGAATCCATAATGCGCGGGATGGTTGCCGCCAGTGGAGGAGGGTGAGCAGAGTGCCGGTAGAGTCGTATATACAGGGATCCTGAGCAGCGTGAGTGAGTAAGACTATCCCAACAAGAATGCTGACTTACCCCACTGTCTGAGAAGAAGACGCTCTTGACTGTCGCCCCTTCGGGAAGCGCGACAGTGTCTTCATTCTGGCAAATCTCGTCGCGCTTGATGTTCTGGATGGTGTAGAGCAACCGTGAATGCCCATCCACACCCATTGGTCCATTGCCCATGGTGAGAACATAGTCTCGCCAACTGGCACACGTCACCATCGGACTGCTTTTTGGTCTGTAGACCCGATAAGGGACGCCAAATAGGGTATAAATTCGGACATAGTTTGCCGAAGTAACGACGGTGACAAATGAATCGGTCAGTGAAATAGCGACCGGGGATTCTCCCTTGGGCAGCTGGGTATGCCAGTTGTTCCGTTGGTTGGTCCAATACTCGTGGGGGCGGTAAAAAACAACGGCTGGTGTGTCGTCCTTGGGTGGACATGAGAACAGCGCGCCGTTTTCGTTTAGACAGGCCTTGTCGAAATGGAATGTGTCGGTGAAATGGTCGTTTCTATGGAAATCTTGATCATAGAACTCAATCGTGACCGTGTAGTGCGAATCCTGATCCACGGTCCAAACAAAACCAATGAGGTTCAGGCAGAGATACTTCCGATTCCCGCGCCACGGGGTAGAACCTGGCTGGAAAGCATCATGGTGTTGGCCACGAAGATAATGCCCACGCTTCGCAGGGTGCCCTTCAAAGATACCATCATCTTCGGCTGGACGTTTCCGCGTGGGTGCATAGCCAGCACCGTCGTCGTCGACCACAAAGTCGTCGAGGTCACCATAATCCTCATTCAGCAGTTCTTCCAAGCTATCTATGGAATCCCTCCTCCTCGGTCGAGTGGCCAGGGGCACGCCTTTGGTCTCAGGCTTCCGGGCGCCAGCGCCCGCTTCAGTCAGTGGGTCGTGAATGAAAGGTGCGGGCTGCCTGGGCAGCTTCAGCATCGAGGCAAACTGATCCGAAACAAAGTCGGGGCATATGAAAACTTCACCGTTGCTGGTCGTAAAGGATGCGAGGTTTTTTGTAGGATGCCAGGCGATGTCGGTTATGTTGGCGTATTCATACCTCGCGATGACGCTCTGGTCCTTGGTGGACCAGACAAGGAGTTTCTTGTCTTTGGCGGCGGATGCGAGCAGGGCGCCATTGGGGGACCAGGCGAGGGCCGTAATATCCCCTTTGTGGCCGTTGGAAAACGACCTCTGTTTCTCCCAGTCGTGTTTGGATACGACCTGAATATCCCTTGTGGGCGTTGGGACCGCGAACGCCCTCCCGTCGGGATGCCATGCCACCCTGCCTGAAGCGTCCGAGTCGGTTTCCAGGTGACCAATAACACCGTCAACCCTGCGGACAAGCTCTGGCTGTTCCTCCGCGAGAGAGTAGACGTAGATGACGCTATCGGTACACGTTATGGCGAGTAGGGCGCCCTTAGGATCAAAGGCAAGATGCTTGGTCGGCTTGCAATGTTCTTTGAGGGTTCGCAGGTTGGTATTGTCATCAACGCTGACGAGCTTGACTGTCAGCTCATCGCTGGCAACGGCACACCACTTGTCGTCGGGGGAGAGGGCGATATCGCGGACCGGAAGCGAAGTGCGCGTCAAGAAGCGGTCAAACATGTTGTTCTCGAGCGAGTAGAGGCTGACGGTGCCATCTTCGGAGCCCGCCACGAAGAACTTGTTGCTCGCTGACACTGCAAGGTTCTGTTCCTGGCAGTCGTCGACATTTTGGGGCTCACCGTCGGAGTCGGTCTTGTAGAGGCGGATTGTGTTGTTTGACCCGACCGTGATAAGTTTGGACCCGTCGGGCGTATATGCGCAAAAAGTGGCACCCTGAGTGTGTGCTGGCCGAGGCCGAGGTCGAGAGGTAATTAAAGTTGCCATCGTCATCAATTGGATTTTCAGTGTCGAATGCAGCTGTCTCAGATTGCCATGGCCAATCTTTTCTTCGTTGTCGCTGTCAAAGCACTCTCGTCGATGTCGCTGTCGCGGTGTGTGGCAGTGTCTTGTAAATTGGAGGTTTGCGTCGCGAGCACCCGGCTGGGAGACGCGTTGAGACGCGTTTTCAATTTACGCTAACTACCCACCAACTCTTGGAGCTATCGCCCCACATCCAGTGCCCCGCACGAGCCCCCACATCGACGAAAAAACACTGGGCATCACACCAACCGGGAGGCAACGACTTAGGGGGAAATATTTATTGATACCTGCCAGGCAGCGGCCAAACCGCCAACTGTTGGTAGAGGGGGTCTTTGCTATAAAACCTTTAGTTCGCTTGAAGCCTGTCAAGATTGAAAGTGCGAGACAGACAGCGTTGCTCAAAATCGAAAATGCAGTCCTCCAACCCACATCATTTTTTCGAGACTGAGTGAGTCCAGCTCAATGTCTTCGTGCCCAGTCTAGATCTAATACGCACACTTCACCCAGCGCCCAGCAGGAAAAACGCGAACGTCGTGTTGCAAAAGCTGGAAACCAGTATGGTTCTCCAATCCAGCTCAAATCCAAGATTCTTGCAGCCATAGCCGACCCTCGATCTCCCTCGTCGGCCGTGTTGGTTGCCGAGTCTGCGGGATCTGTCCGGCTTGTGACGCTGCCCGTAAGCGCAGCTTCCCGAGTGCAACCCATTTCCAGACATTGTGAACTAATCGAAGTGCATTTACACAGAATGGTGATAGTACAGCGGTATATCGTGGCCCCTCAGCACCCGTAAGCTGCGTAACTGTCGGTGGGCCGTCCAATAGTACTGTTTTTGCGGGCAGTTGGGACAAGGTCATCTGGTCGTGGGATCTGGTCTCGCGAGAGCCAGGCCGCAAGTACCTTGGCCACACCGACTTTGTCAAGGCAATCGTGTGCGCGCGGCTCAGCGGCAAGGACGTCCTGATCAGTGGCGGTGCCGACAAGAAGATTATCGTGTGGGACGTTGCGTCAGGAGCGCGGCTACACACACTGCAGGATGCTGTGGTCAATATGCTCAGTGTTCAGGACTTGGTCGTTGATCATGCAGGGTCGACCGAGGACGAAATCCTACTGATCAGTGCGAGCAGCGATCCTCACATTCGCCGCTGGAAGATCCGGTTGACCAGGTGGGAACAGCTAGTCGAAGCTCCAGACACACCCGGGACCGAGAGGAGAACCATTCTTGAGCACGAAACTACGGTTTACAAGCTGGTTCTGGATCATGACGGAGATGAGGTGGACCTGTGGACCTCTAGCGGTGACGGCACGGCCAAGTGTCTGTCTCGGCTCAAGGACTTTGCCGCGGATGATACCTTCTTCCATGGCGGCCATGTGCGGGCCGTCGCCGTCACCGACCAGTGGGTCATCACGGCGGGGAGAGATGAAGACATTAAGTTCTGGGACCGAACCTCAGGACGCCTGTACTCGTCACTCGAGGGTCATTTTGATGAGGTTACCGACTTGCTGCTGCTGAGACAACCAAGTGGTACCTCAGAAAAGGTCTGCAGTGTTAGCATCGACGGCACAGTCAGGACGTGGCCGCTCGATAAACCCAGCATCGCCATCCTAGTTGAGGAGCAAGAGGCTAGAGGGAAAGAGGGGAAGGCGGAAGAACCCGACCCTAAGGCAAGCCACCTGCTGTCCGCCGAAGAGGAGGAGGAGCTAGCTGCCCTGATGGAGGAGGACGAATGATAGCCAGCTCGAATTCTAGACGCTTGTTTCAGCATCCCGAAGGGGTTTGATTTTGGTTGTACAGGTGATACCGCCTCCACCCCCGCGTGGCACTACTTTATTTGGCTGGAATGCAGACTCCCGATAGGGATTATCGGGGCGCCAATACCAAACCAAAGGCAGGGACACATCCGCCTTGCGCTCTTTGGGCCTCCGTTTACAACGCCGTACCCGAACATGATGCAACAGCAACCTACGCAGGCAGCCGGGCCCAACCTGCTCTCACTCCTCTCCTATGTTTGTTGAAAGCGACTCGGCTAAGAAGAACAGCCTATCTTTCAGCAGAGGCGTCCGTGTTGCTGGAAGATAGGGGTTCGAAATAAACGAGGTGCTGGGAGGCTCGAGCGGTCGCACTCGGCTTCCATCAGCATGCTGTCAACAGAAGCTGCAGATGGTGAGGTTTGGGACGCGAGTTTTGGGACGGGCACCGGAATGGGAGAGATCCGTTCTAAAATTCTGCGCCCTAAACCCCAGCTCGCAGTGGCAAACAGAGAGAAGGAGCGCTGCAGGAGCCATGGACCATGGGCGGCGGTCAAGTGTGGGGGAGGTTCCTTTCTCCCCCCACTGGGGACAGGGATTGGGTCGATCGGCAGAGCTAGGGAGGCAGAGCTGTCAGCTCTTTGTGGAATTTGCCGACGACAGCCCTGCAAGGAAGGAATCACCCCTGTGAGCTCACCATGATGAATTGGCCAGTCACGCACCTCAATCGAGATGACAAACAAACAGCGGTCAAGGATGAGAGACAAATTCACCAGAGCTGAATTCGTCTTGGGGGGCTTGTCACGAACCGAGCTAGCTGTGAATTGGTGCGCGCATCCTTTGCAGATTTTTTTTTGTCTTCATCGCACGACGACGAGACGTCCGAGCACTGAACGACGAATTGGAAATGGGCGAAACGGAGCGGCAGGCGCCCAGCCGCGTGCCGTGTGCTGCTCACACGAAACATGCACGTAAGGACTGCATCCACCATCGAACAGAAGATTCCGGATTTCTTGTCCGCAAATCATTCTCCAGGGCCCCCATGCCATGACCGGACCCCGTTCCCGACCCTCGGGAGATTTTGCCAGCCCGCTCTATGGCCCTGCAGCTGGCTGATTCACTCTGTGTGCCACTTGGGCCGAAGAGTGTCGTTTTGTTTTCCTGTCGTTGTTACTTCCGTTGCCAGCATTTAGCATCGAGGCTTGACAGACCTCCCGCTTGACCTTCTTCTGAGCAATTTGAGAAACTTGAACCGTCAAGAGCCGTGTCTCAGACCCCGTGTCACACAACTTCCAGCCCTTGTTTCTGGGCAAGCCACGGCCCCTCCCTCTTCGAAATTCCCGACAGGGATCTCGTCACAGCTCCCATCCTTCCCAAGCCACCGGCGGCCAAGGGCTGCTCTTTGCTACGGATGCCCACCTTGAACTTCCCGTTAAACCGTTATTTTACCTCGAGCACCCTTCCGGAAAGCGACACGTCGAGTCCGTACCTCCCCATTCCATTCTCAATGGGGGATGAGCCAGTTGACCGTTTGTCGACGTTCAACATTTGACCTCGCTTCCTCCCTCGCCCATCATGGCCGATTCTTCAGAACCACCATGTCGGGGAAAGATTGTTGCCCTCGAGGGCCCGTCAGAGCTCGTGTCTGCGCAGCTCTGCTTGCTGCCCATCTCGCCCCAGATTCTCATCCTCCCGAGCATTCAGCAATATCTCACCGACTCAGGCCGGCCGTCACCCTTTACTATAAAACAACTGATTTACAGGATCCACATGGCCGCCCAGACCCGGCATGCTGCAGCTATGGCCTTCCTGCGCGAATCTCCGGTCGATCAAAATCGGGCTGTCTTTCTCAACGGGGGTACTGTCGGGGCTCGCTTCACTTGCCTCTCCGCCATCAGCGAACAAGAGGCTGACGGCGACTTTGAAAAGGCCAAGTTAATATACGACAGTCTTGTGAGTAGAGGGATTGATGGTCTCTCAACGCTCGACCAAGACGCTGGTAAAGGCTTTGGTGAAACCGCCTCTGACGTCACCAGAGCGGACATGGCAAGTGAGGACGGTGTCGAGATGTTTGCCCAAAGTGGGATGCCGGGCGGGGTAGAAGACCGTATTCTGAGGGCTATGCTTGCCGCCGAGGCTCTTGACAGGCGGACTGAGAACCTGCAACTACCCGGGGACTACACGGACCTATCGGCAACATGGTTCAACAATTCCAAGACCTGGTCGAAGAGGAGTCTGGTGTTACCGTCTCGAGGACAGCCTCCAGTCTCACCAACCAGCATGAACGACACCGTCGCCGAGATCAGAAGACTTCCTTGCTCCATCTCCTCAAACCGCTCGCTGTTCACATCCGTTGAGGATTTGCTGGCTAAGAAACTGCAAGCAACTGCTACCATCTGTGAACGGCCTCTCGAAGCCAATATTCCAGCTGCAAGTCTTAGTTGGGTTGACGAAGCATGTGATGTGCAGAAGCAGCCCGTCTCGCCGCTGGAGTCACCGGACAGCCGTGGAGATCACTCAGCTGGCACGCCAACATTACCAAGTCCACTAAGACCAATCCGATCCGATGTCGAGGATGCAGCTATCAACTCAATGTCAGCAGCGTCCATCATGCCAAAGCCTCCACGTCGTAAGAGACCCCCGATGCTTACGCTCAACACTGGACGTTCCAACCACCAGTTTGACGGCCACCGTGGTATTCTCGCACTGAATGAAGCTCTAGAGGCTCCTCAAACACCCCCTACAGCCTCTCGGTGCCGAAAGGTATCCAAGTACCCTGAGACGTATGTCGATAAGGCTACCGACACCGTAGACCTGGGTAAGGAAAACTACGAAGAGAATACGACTCACGAGCGGTCGTTTCAACAAGTCCTTCCCGTTCTGGAACATCTACTCATCCAACTCCTGGATGATACTGCTAGCCCCATCTTCGATTGTTTATTCCAGCGGTTCAGAGATGGCTCACGGACCGGTGGTGTTCGCGACTTTGACTCTGGGCCGGGCATTCGGGAGTTTGGGGTTTCATTGGATAGCCTGGAGTGTTTGGACTCTGATTCATCGAGTTCAGTAAGAAGCAACGTCGATCCGGTTCTTTCTCCCCTGAAGCCCGTCAATGGCCGCCTTCCAACGCCGCCTTACGACTCGTACTCTCCGGCAACTTCGAGACCAGGGTCAGATCGGCGGTTCCAAACTGTGCGGGTTCGCAAGCAAACTAGCGTCTCGGTTCATACAACTCTCAGGCTAATGCTGAGTTCATACATACCCTCGGAAGTATGGACCCAGTATCCACCCCCGCCCACACATCCGGAAAATGGAACCCTATGGAAGCCAATATCATGGGGGGGCGAGGCAATTAAGGCACTAAAGCTCAAAAGCTCCTGGACGGCTAGCAGTGATCTTGATTTGATCTTGGCGATTGGTGCCGAGAGGACTGTGAAGCCCGGATATGCGTCGAATATTATCCGACAAGTTGAAAGACTAGGGTACCACTCTACCAGTGACTCGCGGACTGGGCGAGTGTTGCTTAAGTGAGTCGATCCAGCGCGTTGACATAACTTTGCTAATGCTGCTTGCCGCATCTAGGAACCTCCATGCCCACGTCATGCAGGCGCACACAAGTCGTCGGCTGGTGGATCAAACCCTTGACAGCCCCTTTACGGATCCGTCCACCCTGGCGAGTCTTATTTTGCCACACCTCGAGACGTACGTCTCTGCTCACCCGAATGTCCGCTTTCTCATCATTGAGTTTGTGGTTGAGCATCTCCCCACTGTCCTGGCCCTACGAAGACTGATCGGGTCTGGGCTGTTCAAGGTTGCTAGTATTATTGGCAGTGATAATCCAGATTTGAGGCTTTCGACAGCACACCCCAGTTCTCACTCTGAGAAGTACGCTTATACCGAGCTTCGTAATGTTGGTGGCTTGGTTGACCTTAACAACCCACATCGGCCGCGGGAAGCGTACATTCCGTTTACAAAAGCCAACTACACACTCTCATCTACCGCCACACACGCTGAAATCTCGGGCTTTATCAGCGCAATTCGCAACCAGCTAATTTCCACATCTGACTTTTACCGTCTAGATATCCAACGAAAACCGATCAACAACAGTTTGGCTTACCTAAGACACAACGCGTTTCTTTCTATCTCGACAATGGACACTCCTCCAGCAACCCCACGAGACAGGTGTTCAGCCGCGCCGCCGAGTCCGCTGCGGCCTCCATCTTCGGCAACATCGACAAGCCCTAGGTCGATTACCCCGAGTGTCAGCAGGTCCGAAGATAGGGCAAGTCGGGGAGTTTTCTTCGGTAGCGCATCCCAGGTAGATGACGTTCCAGGATGGGCGACGACTTCCACCAGTGGCAGAAGCTGGCGGATCAGAAGCAGAGACGATGATGATTCCGAGGATTCGGAAGAGCGACGACTTATGCCCTTATATTTACGACGCGAGGCGCGAAAAGGAGATGGTAAAAAGGCGTTGAAGTGGCTTGGTTTGGAGTAATGGGTTTGGTCATGGTTGTATAACTCATGTAATATGTGCATCAAAGGAGCATTTCTTTTTTGGTTGGAGGATAGAGTGATCAGCTGGAATGGCGTTGATAGATGGATTGATTCTTACAGCGAGATGTAATGACAGCGATTCGCGCTTGGTAAAGACGATGGCTATGGCAAACACAAGTTCAGGAAAGCAATACAGGTATTGTTGGTACTCGTCACGAAATTACCGGTTTGAAATTTTGGCACACATAATTAAAAATATTCGCGGCCGAGCCTGCCCCATCTACCACGGCACATTGCTATGCGAACTTGAGTTATAGTGGTTTCCTGCCGCGACCACCCTATTTCTACAGCGACCACCCCCACCCCCCCCCCTCTTATACCCTGACAGTGCCAGACGGCATCAGCCAAGTGCTGTTTTGTATGGGAAATACGGAAATTTCAATATAGCTGGTAGGACGGTATTATTGTGGGGATGCTGTGGGGTGGTAGTTGCTGTAAAAATAGGGGTGGTCACGGTAGTAAACCCCTTGCAGTTAGGCGATCAAGAAGTTAGAATGGTATGAACGGGGAGGGGAAAAAAACAAAAATGAATGATCGCGACGGGAATTGAGCCCGACGTGGGGGTCGAACCCACAACCTTGAGATGACGGAGTAAGTCCTTAAGAGTCTCACGCTCTACCGATTGAGCTAGCCGGGCTTTGGTTGGCCCTGATCGCTTGTTAGAGTAAGGAAGACCGGATGGATCTAAGTTCTTGCTGCGGAAGGGACATTCCTTCCACAACTTGTTCACACTCCACCAAGACTCGCTCCGTAAGACCTTTAGAAACGTCTCTCTCATTATTGATACCACGATATCCTCGGTGGGTCATGGGCTACAAAGCTTGGGGAGGCTGCTTTTGATCAGGACAATTGACATGCTACAGGCTCTCTGACAGAGCTGACAGGTCAAATTCGTTGTGTAACATGCAGCGGGAATTCCTGGAGCTTTCCCCGGTGAGTGTTTTGCTTCACCTAGGATCGGCCAAGTCACAGAGAGTGGGTGTCAAAGGGCTGAAAGTCTGGTGGCAGCCCGGTTCGCCCCGCTATTCGTTGGTGCAGCCTTGAACTCCATAATGGCTTTGTCATGGAAACCGAGTGTGAGTCTGCAACAAGGAGTTTTACCTAAAACGCATTAAAAGAGTCGCGCAAGGCAATTGTCTCTATTATTCCATTCGGAAAACGGCTTTCTTTGGTGTGCCACGAAAGAGAATTGATGAAAGGCACTTGATAGGCAAGCTCGGTAGGTCTTGAAGCAAAATCAGGAAGTATTGTTGCCCCGCGCATGGGGAAGAAAACGCCCAGCATGTTGTCGCATCCAAAGTGCTGATTGGCTCGCCTAGCGAAAAAGTGGCTGCTATCGATTGCATCGGCTGCGGGAATGAGCTCAGTCGCCTCACACCTTCGATCTCCAGATGGTTTTCCGATGAACTGGCCTCTGCCAACCCTTCGTGCCCTATCCGTCGCCCGGTCCCCACGGTTTCCACAGTGCTGTATCGGAACGACGCGACCAACTCCGCGGAGTATTTTTTCGAGACAGAACAATTCGCAGCTGCTTTGAGGCGGGCTCCAGAAGTGGGACGGGTTCTTGTTGAAGACGAGAAGTCCCAAGGCTCGCTAGGCGGTCAATGCTGGATGCGCGACGACGAGTCCCCGCCTAAGAAAGCCCACGAACGACGGTCATTGACAGCGCGCATCACGTCGAACCAGCTAGTCGATTGATTGTCTAGATCCCTGATGAATGCGGGAGACGGGGCGACCTTTGGTGAGACACACAGCAGACTTTGGTTCGACCGCAACAGGCAGGTACACGGGTGCCTTCGATCATCCAGGACGGAAAAATAATCCATAGAACGCTCCAGCGAGCCTGTCAACCGAGACGGCTGGCTTTGCGCGTCACGCATCCGAATAGATATATATATCCATTACCGCCCTCTGTCGAGTATCCAGGAGCCGGGACTGGAACCAGCCATCAGACCTGGCGCAAACTCCAGAACTCGCGAGCTTGATAGCCCTTCTTGGCCCGCCACCTCCGTTCGGACGGTCCACACTAGTCTACTACCCTAAGAGTACGGATCAGGAGCCTTGACCAGAGTCCCTCTGCCTCGCCCGTTATACGAACCGAGACTTCTGTCGTGTGCTAGAACCCCCACCCCCCCGCGGCGGCGAACCCGAGAAGCCTGTGGGCATCAGGATAGCGTCATTATCAGCCTTGGCAGGCGACCGGCTGTCCCTGAACTGCTGTTGGCTTTGTGCTGGTCCCTGTTATGTCTGCGCCGAATCCGAGGAAACGGCCGGCTCCGGGCACATCACCAATAGTTCCAATGCCGCTACAGCCGCCGTTCGTCCAAGGTCACTCGGACCGGGTCCTCGGTTGGACCCCTGCCCCCGAACGGCCAGGCTTTGTCGATAGCGGGTCACCTACCGTGAACTCTTTCACCGTCATGTCGCCCGCGGCGCCTTACGGGGCTCCGGTACCTTCCACCGCTTTGACTCGGAGACAAAATACTAGGGCTCTGGTTCACCCACAGTTTGATCCAGATTCTTGGAACCATTTGGCCGATGACCAAACCTCCTTCTTGCCACCAACAAACGGCAACATGGATGAAAACGACAGCATCGAACGCCTTGAGGAGAGGGCTGCAAGAGCGAAACGCGAGGCTCAGGTCAAGCGGAAGCAGATCCCGCCTTTTGTGCAGAAGCTTAGCAGGTAAATTGACCAAGAATTCTCATCCGCCCCCCGCCCTCGGTATTCTGACTCGAGACTTAGCTTTCTCGATGAATCTCGCAATACGGATCTCATCCGTTGGTCTGAAAAAGGCGATTCCTTCATTGTCCTCGACGAGGATGAATTTGCCAAAACCCTCATTCCCGAACTCTTTAAGCATAACAATTATGCGTCGTTTGTACGTCAGCTGAACATGTATGGCTTCCACAAGCGTGTGGGCCTCTCGGACAATTCTATGAAGGCGAGCGAGAGAAAGAACAAGAGTCCGAGCGAGTACCACAATCCTTACTTTCGGCGCGGTCACCCCAACCTCCTCTGGCTCATCAATAAGCCCAAGAACACGGGCCAGAAGAAGAAGACGCCTAAGAAGGACGAAATCGAGCCAGAGAGCGATGAAGACGGCGCAGTCGATGAGGTCTTCACCCAGGGCGCGGGCGTGCCTCATATCGGTCGAGCATCCAGCACTGTCAATGAGGTTGGACCCTTGCAGAAGAAAGATCTCGTTCAGGTCAAGAGCCAAATTGAGAGACTGCAGCAACAGCAAACTGCCATCTCGAACATGCTTAAGACGCTGCGAGCCGAGCATGCTCAGCTGTATCAGCAGGCCGTTATGTTCCAGGACATGCACAATCGCCACGAGAACTCCATCAACGCCATCCTCAACTTTCTTGCCAATGTTTTTAGGAAATCGCTGGAAGAGCAAGGTGGCGTGCAGAACATGCAGGATCTTCTCCAGAGCATCCTCCCCAACGGCCAAGGCCACAACGCGCCGCATATGCCACAGGGCACCATCGTGGACCTTGGCGAACTGATCAACAACAGACCGGGACAGAACACAGTCAGCGCGACCAACACGCCTAAGAGGCAGCAGCGTCTGCTTCCGCCCGTCCCTCAGCACCCTATGGGCAAAGCGAGCACCACCTCGCCGACATCGACGGGCTCGCCGAGCCTTCCATCGACATATCAGCCACCGAAAGTGGGCTCTGTCACGGAGGTATTTGAAGCCTCGCCAGCCGAGATTACGTCGCCGGCTTACATTAAGGATGAGTTGGCTGCCAATCCGCAAGAGGGCATGATGAGGATCATTCATGACACCAATGCGATCAGCTCATCAGGCATCAACTTGCCTCACGTTGCTGCTGCGACGACGGTCAACATGACGCCCGACCAGCGCACAAAGATGCTGAGCATGATGGCTGCTGCCCCGAGCCCTCCCACCGCTGGCGCCACATTACCGATCAACAACGGTCCCATGCTAAACCAGACGCCGACTACATCCGCCCCGACCCCCGCGACACATCCTACCGGCCTGTCACTGTCGCCCATCTTGTCATCGATGCCGCCGCCGAGCTTCCAAAATCTCCACGCTAAGCAGAGGGAGCTGGAGGCTATCCAGCAGCTCTCGAACGCGCAGGCGGCCGACATCAATGCGCTCAGCTCCCTACTCGCGCCCTTGAGCCCGTCGGGTAGGATCCCGGGATTGGACGAGCACGGGAACCCCGGTACCGACTACTTTGGGGGAGAAGACATGAGCCAGTACATCAATACTGACGCCTTCTCTGAGCCGCAGTTTGAGTCGCCATTTGGGAGCCTGGGTGGCGCTGTCGGCAGTACCGACGGCAATGATTTCAACTTCACGTTGGATGGCGCTGGCGACATGAGCGCCGGCGGCTATGTGTCGGCCTCAGCAGCGCCGACAACTGGGGTGGCTGCGTACGAGGGCGGCCACGTGTTCGAGACCAGTTCGGCTGACACGCCCAGTTCCACGGGCACCGAAGAAATCCCGCGAAATGACCTGGGGAGCCCGGAGCATGACGCCAAGCGTCGCCGCAGAGTTTGACAACCTTTGCGAGTTGAAATTCCGTCTCTTTCTGTCCAAGATCGTTCAAGGCTCTGAAGCGCATTTGGGTTTGTCCTGGGCTCGGGAGTCACGGTTTGGTTTGCGTCCGGGTTGGTGGACAAACTGCATTGGGATGGTTTGAGTTGGTCGGGAGGCACATTTGTTGTTTTGTTTGGGGGGATTCACTCAGGCCCTGGTTCACGAGTCATTTTGCTTCTCTTTACCTGTGCTCCATCATGGCGGGGGTTAGATAGAGCGCAAGTACATATGTCCTGGGCGTGACTTTTCACTTGTTTTTCACAATTTCTCGTTTCATTCAGAACGAAAGATAGGAGTTTGGGTGAACCTGACCATCACTTGTTTAGATATCCAAACGGTTTGCTTGGCTGCTGCTACTGCTGATTGTTGTGCTTTATGATAAAGCGTGAGATCCCGTGGCTTGACCGTTGATCATCGTCGCAGACATTCTTAGATCAAAACCGCTGCTAACAAGACAGATAGCTCCCTCGGCTGTTTTCCCACTTCCCCCATATCGCATACACATCCCGTTTGTACTGCTGCAGGTTTCAATAGGGACATGGCGTATCTGGCCGAGCCAATTCTCTGATATGTAGAGTGTGAGTTATTTATTATTCACAAATGATAGGCACATGATCTGTCTGGGCCACAAAGATTGAAGCTATTCAAGCGATGCCGCCAGTCACTCCACCTCTTCAATCCTCGGCCTGGCCTTCCCTGACCCTGCCACCAATCTATCCAGACTCATAGTAAGCCCAGTCACCCCCGTCAAACCCGGTGTTGCGCCCAAAACAAGGCCGGTCGGTTCCTCAACTGCATCAGCCATCAGGCGCGTCAGTTGCCAGTTATCCAGACTCTCTATGGCATCCCGTGCGTGTTGTCTGACAAGACCGTCCCCATCTGTCTCTGCCACAAACCCTAGCGTACGCATGATGTCATCTCTCGCCGCGAGGCCAAAGCCGAGGGTTTTCCCAACCTGCCTCGCGGCTTCTAGCGCTTTGACAAAGCTGAGGACTAGCAGTACGGCAGCGCGTCTCAGAATGCCCTTCTCATCCTCCCTTTCCAGCTTCAGTATATTCACAGCCAAGTCGACAGCTGTTGAAACCAAGCGCGCACCTAGCCCCACAACGTTCGTCTCCATAGCATTCCCCAGAATAGATAGTGCCGAAGCGCGAATACGGACATCCTCCATACCCCGCTTACTTTCCCAGCCCTCGACTATGCGGGTGAGGATCTCGTTCTGGCCACGTTCTTCCTCAGTTTCGTCGTCGCTGAACTCAGGGAGTTCGCCGCCCCATGCCTCTTCAGCTTCCTTTTTCTTGAGCTGGCGAGCGCGCCCCTCCCTCTCCTGCCGGGCCTTGGTCTTGGGTCGGTAGCCGCGACGGCTCGCAACAGAGACGAGGGCGTCTCCGACCTGTTGGGCCACATCGCCGGTAAATGCTTCGCCGAGTCGCTCAATGACTTGGAGAAGGGCCTCGCCGAAACGGAGACGGGCGTCAACGGTTGCTTTCTCATTGGCGTCAATGTAGTGGTCGAGGATTTCCTTGCTGACGGCCTTGGGGTGCTTGGACACGAGAAGAGTGTAGAGTTTGATTACTTGGAGGTTGATGTAGTCCTCGTTGTCGCTCATAAGGGAGGAGAGGAGGACCAAGATACCCGGGATGTCTAGGATGGGGCTTTGTGACTTTATGAGGTTGGAGAGCAAGTGAAGACCCTCAGACCTGACGGGAGGGGGGTTGTCGGATTGGGAGATGTAGGAAATGGCGAGGTTGTATGTCTTTCGATCTTCAATCCGGCGGTCTATAGGAGCCGCCGTGCTGTCCGAGGGGTCAATCTCCTCCCGGAAGCGGAGTAGGAGCGACAAGTTGCTAGCTGTTGTCGACACTTCTGGGTTGTCGCACCGGGATAATCTCTCCAGCGATGACTCAATGTATTTGAATACGTTGGGACCGACTTGAGACCTTTGAAACCCGGGTGTTGTTGCAATCATATTCAGGAGGCTGAGTGCCACACCGATAGTCTCATCATCTATTTCTGGAGCTGCCTGGGAGTCGGCCAAGACTTGACTCACTAGCTCAAGGATGTGCTCAGGCTGGCTTGCTAGCTTATCGGGAAACTTATCCATCATGGTTTGTAGGAGTTTAACTTCTGTGAGCTGGGCCAGAGGGTCCTCAGTCTTGGGAAGCTCTTGAAGCAGCACCTGTCCCGGCTGCGACTGTCTAGCTGACTTGAGCCACCTTCCGAAGAGGCCGATAAACGCGGTGGAGATATCCGCGTCAGAAAAGCTTGAAATGATGAGATCCAAAAGTATTGGGATCCTTTGGCTAATATGGTCGAGCGATGGCTGATGGATTGATGCAATCCCCCTCGTCTTGATGATCTGAAGTTCGCCACCTTTTGTCTCGGCGTAGACCCATTCTGGCTTTTGTCTGTCATAGCCGCCAAGGTAACCAAGATTATGAACAAGAGTTAGAAAGACAGGGGGAGGTGGCGAGAGTTTCAGGTATATGTTGAGAAGCTCTGCTGCTAGGTTGCTAGGCTTCCAGGTTGGAGACTTTTCAGTCTGCCAGCATGACAAAGCCCAAAGAGGTAAAAGCAAGGGCGCAAGCAATCGTTTACATAGCCCAGGATTAGGGTGAGAGACAACCAAGGAGTGTAAACGGCGCAGAGCGATTGTTAATCTAGTCGGTGAAACGAGAACCTGGTCCGAGGTCAAGTCGATGATCACATCCATATCATCGCCAGAGCTGAGAGCTTTGTCGTCTGGTGGCGGTCTAATGCTCTGAAGCATGGGCTCGGCAAGATACTTCCAGCCAGTAGTTCCTTTACTAGGGTCAGCCAGTGACAAATGCCTGTGTGTCTAGCACAAAGAGTTCCATACCAGGAGCTCCAGAGGTTTTGCGGCCCAGAATGCCGAAGCCTATGATGTAGGAGGCGGCTTTTGTCAATTCGGGGCCTTCACGGCCATCAAGGAGTTCTAGCAGCTGGCTGGAAATGCCCGAGTACCACGTCTCAGGGGTTACCGAAGCAGGAGGCACCGATAGCAAGTTGCTCGCCATTGCAAGGGCCTCATGGGTGATGTTGGCGCCCTTTTTTTGCGGGACAGCAGCCTCAGAGAGTCTGATAGTGCTGGAAGGATGAACAGCGAATACAAACTCTAGAGTGGCGCGAGTTCCATCCGGCCGCAACGGTAGGAGAGTAAGCCTCTCAACCAGCTTGGAGCGAAGCCATGACGGAGCGTGACCCGGACGAGTCAAGATGCTGAGAGCACCGACCAGATTGAGTGTCTTCGTCCTACGGTTCGCGTTAGAGGGTCAAGTGCTCAAGATTCAAGAATACCCTGGCCTTCTTGCCTCTGCATCAGCTGCTCAAACTCATTCTGTCCTTGCGCCCTCACGTGTTCACTAGCATCGGGATTGAACGCCTTGTTGCCCGCATCGAGGATCGACTGCATCAGCCTCTGGCGGGCGTTGGCAGTGGGGCGAGAATGATGATCCATGTCGATCCAAGTTTCAGTTCAAAGCAGAAAACTGGAAAAACAGGAAGAAATGAAGAGAGCCAAGTGTCTAGATATGTATTCTTACTGCCTACACCGATCGGTCTTTCTTCTTGCCAAACAGGAGGAAACTGGCCAGTTTCTTCCCATTGCAGAGCTGCAGTCGGCGACCCAGCCAGGCCCGTGACTTCGCGGAGCACCAGCCCACTATAAAATAGTGGGCCCCCAAACTCTCCACCGCCATAAAGCGCGTCTCCGCGTTTCCTCCTCTCCCTTTCCTTCTCATCCTCAACACCACGAGTGCTCTGCGCAATTCCCACCAAGCACCTCCTCGACTTGCAATTCCTCCGTACCCTCAGATCCCCGCTCGAAATGCAGTCGCTCGTCAATGCACCCCTCGCGCAGCCCGATCGCACAGCCCGGTTTTTGACGCGTCTCAAGCCCAAGCCCGTTTTTCACCTTCTCGTGCACGTCGCCTCCCCCACAGTTCTCCGATCCCAGTTTCCCGAAAGGGATGTCTTTTGACCACCCGGCAGAGCTGGTTCACCGCAACACGTCGCAGTTTCGGCTCCCGTATCGGATCTAGGCCAATCTGCTGCGTTTGGATCTGTTGTGGCTCCCCTTGTCCCCCGAGACAAGCCAGTTCTATCGGGTGAATTGGCCTCGGAACTTAACCCTAAGTTTACTTCTGGTTTAAAAGTCTCGCGCTCAGCTAGTCATTCGAGTCATCTTCTACGTCCTAGTTGTCTGCGGGCGGCTGGCTGCTGGAAGCATGGGGCTGGCGGTTGCTGGCCGGCTTCTGGCGCTGGCTTCTGGGACGACCAGGGGCCGAAGGATGACAAGAGCTTCCAGGCGCCGGTATCCCCAGCGGGGAAGTGTTCGTCCTATGAGCCGACACGGTAAGAGCCTCTGGTCTGATGGCCGCTCGTCAGGACGGAACCCTGGAAATCGACTCTGGCCCAGATGGATTTCTCTGGAGGTGTTGGATGGGGAGTACTTGGAGTGGACTGGGGCTGGCAACGGGGACCACATGTTGCAGCAGCCCTCCTCAAATGTGAGGTTGGGTTGCCGAGGGAGAGGGAGAGTGCAGCTTGGCCACGCACGATCACGCATCGTTTCACCTTGTCGACAGTTCACCTCGCCGGAATCACACTTGGTGTGAGCGGGCCTGCTCGACTGCGTACGGAAACGGAACGAGTGATACTTATGCCTTGCTGTCGCGCTCTCGGTACCCTCGATCTCTCCATGTTCGCTCTGCAACAGGGTCGCCCTGTCATGCCGCCAATCCAGGTATCCATCGACTCCCAGGGCCACGCTCGGCAGAGATGTCGACGTGTCATGCGTTGCATGAAATCTGGCCAGGCGCGTTAACTGACGCTCGTGAGCTCTGTCCAGCGAGTTGTCTGACGCCAGAAACACTGCACCTTCCGCGCGGCTCAGTCCAAGTGGAAGGTGTATTGCCTTCCATGTTCCGGAAGGATACATGCAGAAGATGACAGCACGGTTTTTGAGGACGTATTTTGTCCGTGCGCCAATGCCCTCCCTGATATCTGCTCCGCAGCGTGGACGGGGAGAGGAATCAAAAACTAGTCTTTGTTGGCAGTGCCATCGCACGGAGAAATGGGCCGGCTGGCGATCGACTACCGGTGTTGTGGCTCGGACTGCGGTGCTTGACGGGGCTTGCATTGATGACAGCAAGATTTTTCCAGGAATGGAAGGCATTGAGGCCTGGAAACTTGGTCGGCGTGACGGATCCATGGTCATCTTAGGTGGCGTTTTGAGGACCATGGCGTTGCGTCTTGCATGTTGATGATGGCGGGAGCGGAAAGAGACTAGGAACTGGGACCCATCTCGAGTTGGCGTCAAAGTTTCGTGCTTGTCTGGGACCTGGCCCCTCTTTCCGTTCCTCGTTCGGATTTGGCGCGTTTGAGGCAAGCCTTGTGTCCGACGTCATCATATTGGAATGGGCAGGCCTCTTGGGGGGTAGCCCAGGTTGTCCTCGCTCCAGAAATGGCGGGAGGGCAGCCCCTCTTTTTGGAGGATAAGTCTCTCTCCTATTCTTTTCGCTTTCGATGCTAACTGTCTCAGAAGATGTTGATTTTCAGACCAGGTTTCCAATCCACGCATTCACATTTGCGCCGGTATTACAACCCGTGACAAGTATCATGTAAGATCCCATCTTGGTGGGGGGCGAATTCGGACCCTGCGCCTCCACGCGGTGCCACTGGGAAACCTAGTCCCAAACGCAATGGTGTAGTTCATGACCAGAGCCAGAGCAGAGACGTACAGTTGGCACGCATGGCTGGCGTGACAGAGTAGCACCTGCGGCGTTTCGTTCCGCTTTCCCACATTTCAGCAAAATGCTCAGTTTCCGAGGAATCATTTCTTGGAATGTTCGCCATACGTGCATCCCCACACAGTTCGGCAGCTAGGCCGAACTTTTAGGATGTCTTGGTGGAATATGGCCAACAGGTGGTGCTCCTTGGCTCACATTTGCATACACACAATTTGCCCTCGTTTCAGTGAGCATGCTTAGTTCTTCCATCGCCTCGGCCGGCGTGCCCGTGCGACATTCGTATACACACGGTTCGAGCGCATCCCGAACCAGAGAGAATGTTTGGTCGCCAAACCGTCCAGAACGTGGCACTTTAATGGGTATGATCGTAGTGATGATACCATTAGGTTGACATAACTCAACATGAGAGTGTCCGCACGCAACACAAAGGCTGAAGACAACCCGCCCACCCCCCCCCCCA